>PDWI01010788.1_pt1 | contig 10157 bp, 10 predicted proteins | sample 1430891 | NCBI WGS metagenome assembly PDWI01 (sample SAMN01162508, study PRJNA174530) | Oral metagenome, whole genome shotgun sequencing project. | biome: Marine environment; feature: Marine mammal; material: Swab sample of the gingival sulcus; isolation source: swab sample of gingival sulcus... | reverse complement strand
CATCGGTCACAATTAAATAGCTAAAGACGCTGATCGGCACGTATTTAATACCTCGCCTAAGCCACTTTGGCATTTCGTATTTAGAAAATAGCAAGGTTGGTACAATTCGCGGTATAAACGTGACGACAAACATGCCGATAATTACTAATACAATGCGATTATTCACCTTCGGCCTCCGATCTAGCGCTTAAATTATCGACGAGTGCAGCAATGACCACACTGATTGCCGTTGCAATAATAATGCTGAAACCGGACTGATTAAAGCTGTAGACGACGATGGCGCTAATGGAACCAATAACGCACAGCCTGACATCGCCCTTGCGCTGAATTTGCAACACTAATAAAATGATAAACATCGACGTCAACGCAAAGCCGGCAACACCGGCCGGAATACCCAAGTATTTGCCAAATAGCGCGCCGATTAAATTGCCGACTACCCAGTGTATATTGGAAAACAATCCCAACAGCGTGGCTTCGGCGTCGCTCCACGAGCCATCATTGTACTGCCGACTGTTAATGGCAAAGGTTTCGTCGGTGATAAACTGCGAAAAGACCATAATTTTCAAGGGCTGCTTTGCGGTTAAGTGATTTGATAAACTAGAACTGTATATCAACTGTCGAATGTTGATGATAAAGGTCGTCATGACGATGGCCGATAGGGCCGCGCCGTGCGCGAGCATGCTGGCGGCGACGAACTGCGAGCTGCCGGCAAAGACCAGAAATGACATCATTGCGACCAGCGGCGGGTTTAAGCCGGCGTTGTTTAACAGCATGCCACAAATGATGCCGAGTGGAATGTAGCCGAGCGCAATCGGCAATGAGATGATAAATGGCTTTTTTAAATTTTTATAGCTCATAATTGCTCCAAATCATTTTTTACTTGCGCTATTGCCCTAAATGTGATAAAAGTAGGCTTAAATAAAAGCAAAGTCAAAATCTTCAAATTCAAAAACGAGATCTCTCCACTCCGCTGACGCTCCATGTAATTATGTTTACTGCGTAAACACCACTCACAAGTTCGCGTCCGGATATTTTTCCGGTAACATCGAGATGACAAAAGTCCCTGTATCCGACGTGACAAAACCACAGCTGTCATTTCGACTGTAGCGCATAGCGCGTAATGGAGAAATCTCGGGTCTAAATGCGAGATCTCTCGACTCCCTTCCAGTCGCTCGAAATGACAAAAGGCGTGGTCGAGATGACAGAAAAACAGCGGGAAACGAAACGCTTACTATTACGAATGAGGTTTATCGTGAACAATAAAATTCAAAATTTACTAAAAACTTTAAATCTATATACGATTAACAAAATGTCTATTGCAAGCGACAACAAACACGTCGAATTGGAGCTGATCGACGATGCCGCAAATAAGCACACCGTCGAGTTTTCCAATATCAACACCTACTGTTTCTTGGACGACGACATATTGGAAGATCTCAACGCCAATCATATGCTAACTGAGTCGATCAATTTTTTTGAAGGCGATCAGAGCAAAATTGTGGCTGTCGATCAATTTTCTGATGGCGGTTTTGAAACGCGCACGCTGTCCAGCCCCAATATCATTTTAAATACGGAAGCTGCCAGTATTATGATGGAGACGAAGAGCGTCACTGTTAACGGCGTTCGCTATCCGCTGAGTCGAATGCTTAATTAGTGGAAAATCAGTAGAAAGTTGAAAGTGGAAAGCCGAAAATTGAAAGCAAAGTCAAAACCTTTAATTCAGATGATTAAAACCACTAAAAGCGAGATCCCTCGACCTTGCTCGGGATGACAAGACCGCTGCTGTCATTTCGAGCGAAACGCAGTGAAGTCGAGAAATCTCGGGTTTAAAAGCGAGATCGCTCCACTCCGCTGACGCTCCATGTAATTATGTTTACTTCGTAAACACCACCCCGAAGTCGCGTCCGGATAATTCCGGTAACATCGAGATGACAATTGCGTTAATCCGTTGATTGGGAAAAGCCTCCTGTCATTTCGAGCGAAACGTAGTGAAGTCGAGAAATCTCGGGTTTAAAAGCGAGATCGCTCCACCGCGCCGCACTTGGCTTTATTGGCACTTTAAATTGCGGCACGGTACTTGGAACGTATGTACGTTATACATTATAATAAACGTAGCACAGTTCACGACAACTGGTCTTTCGTTGTTTTTTTATTTTCGTTTAAATAAAGCAAGGAAATAAAAAGAACAACTTGCGACACCACGCAATAAAAATCAATTGCGTGTAGATGACAAACGCAGTTGTCACTCTATTATAATCCAATATTGACAACTTTTGTCTGCAAGTATTCTTCAATGCCGTACTTGCCGCCCTCGCGGCCATAACCGCTCATCTTGACGCCACCAAAGGGCGTTTGTACGGCGCCCAATCCCGGCGTATTGATGCCAATCATGCCAAATTCTAGACCTTCCATTACTTTTGTCGCCCGCGTTAAACTTTCGGTATAGGCGTAAGCCGCCAGCCCATATGGCGTGGCATTGGCGCGACGAATGACGTCGTCATCATCTTCGAATGTCAAAATCGGCAACACCGGCCCAAATGTTTCTTCATTTACAATTAACATTTCGTCGTCGACATCGTCCAAAAGCGTAGCCGGATAGAGATAACCGCCGGCACCATCGGCAGCGCGATAACCCCGTCCACCGGTCAACACTTTGCCGCCCTTGGCGAGCGCGTCGTCGACGTGTAGCGCTATTTTTTGATAGGCGTTTTGATCGATAATTGGACCGATGTCGGCATTTTCCATGCCATTGCCCTCTTTTAACCCGCGCACGCTTTCAGATAAAGCGGCGACGAAGTCAGCTTTGATGGCGGCGTGCACATAGAGGCGATTGGAGGCGATGCAGGCCTGCCCGGAATTTAAATATTTCGAGAGCACGGCACCCTTGACCGCCTTTTTAATATCGGCGTCGGAAAAAATAATCAGTGGCGCATGGCCGCCCAATTCCATCGAAACGCGCTTTAGCGTGGCGGCAGATTTTTGGGCGAGCATTTTACCGACTTCAGTCGAACCGGTAAAGGACAGTTTTCTAATTCTAAAGTCGTCCAAGAGCGCCTCGCCAATCATTGCCGCACTACCCGTCAAGAGCTGACAACTGCCCTCTGGAAAACCGACTTGGTCGATTAATTCAAAGAACTTTACGGCCGTAAAAGGCGTTTGTCCGGCCGGCTTTGCGATTACGCTACAGCCGGCGGCGATTGCCGGCGCCAATTTTCTGACCATCATCGCCAGCGGAAAATTCCACGGCGTAATCAGCGCCACCGGGCCAACCGGCTCGCGCAATACGTGTAGGCGCATCTTAGAACTGGAAGGCGCCAGTATATCGCCCTGCACGCGAATGCCCTCTTCGGCGTACCACTGTACGTAAGAAGCGGCGTAGCGCACTTCGCCAATCGCCTCTTTTAAGGGCTTGCCCTGTTCTTCGGTCATGGTCTGGGCAATTTCCCTTTCATTTGCCAGCATTGCCGTGTATAATTTGCGCAACAGGTCAGCGCGGCGATGTGCCGTCAAGGCCTTTAAAGCCGCAAAACCGCTTTCTGCAAAGTCAATTGCGCGCACGACGTCCACTTTGGTCGCCGCTGCCTGTTCGCCAATTTTTTTTAGATTATACGGATTGACGACGTCAAAGGTCGCACCATCTGTCGCTGCGCTAAATTTTCCACCTATGTATAATTTCCCGTTCATATCATATCCTTTCCACTTTCATTTATTCTCCGCTTAAATTTTCTACCCATTTTTTTGCAAATCAACGAGAATCTGTTTAATTTCTTTCAAAAAAAGCATATAATGTTGTAAGGGAAAGCGTTCAGTCGAAAGGAACAATAGATGTCATCTCGATGTTACCGGAATTATCCGGACGCGAACTTGTGAGCGGTGTTTACGAAGTAAACATATACATAGCGCGAGTGAAGTGGAGAGATCTCGCTTTTAAAACTCGAGATTTCTCGATTTCGCACTTCGTGCTACACTCGAAATGACAGTACACAATGTCATCTCGACCGAAGTGGAGAGATCTCGTATTAAAAACCGAGATTTCTCGATTACAGTTCCACTTCCACTCGAAATGACAACTCGACTGAACAGTTACTGTAAGGGGAACTATTCCAGCTTATTCACGCCAGTGCGTGAAAAACGCTATAAGATTTGCAAATAGGTGCGCTATAAAAATTTAAGGCGTACCGAATGAGTGTACGGTGAAAATTTTAATAGTGCAGATATTGTAAAAGTTGACGCAGGTTTTGCGTAGTGGCGTGAATAATCTGGAACTACACACGTAAGGAGTTTAACATGAATTATTTTTTAGTGGGGTCTGTTTTTGATGCGACGATGACGTTGCAGGAATTCTTTTTAATTATATTGTGGATGGTACTGATCGCAATGATTGTCATGATTATCGGGATTCTGTTTTCGGCAATTCAAACGATGCGCGACATTAGAAAAATCGTCAAGGAAAACCGCGATAACATCAATCAAATTCTCAATGAAGTACCGGGAATAACTAAAAATGTACATGAAGTTGCCACTGAAGCCAGTCACGCCGTCAGCGTCTTTCGACCGACTGTCGACAATGTGGCGGAAACGGCGGAAAGCGTCACTGAGACGATAAAAGATAACAATCCGGTCAACGAGGTGATTATCAGCGCCTACAAAACGGTCAACAACGTGCATAAAATAGTCGACGGCATGTCTAAAAAGGCCGATAAAAAGGCAAAAGAAAAAGAGTAGCAAATAATTAATCCCAAATCAGAAACTTTAAGCCATTACACATTTTTTAGTGCAATGGCTTTTTTGTATTTCTTTTTGCAATTTATATATTGCTTTTTGTCGTTTGTTATGCTACGCTCATGCTGTGAGGTGGTTATGAAAAATCTAAAATTAAAGAGTTTGCGGGTCGCCAAGGATATGACGCAAGACGATTTGGCGCGCGCCGTCGGCGTCACCCGCCAGACGATTGGCTTAATTGAACTGGGCAAATACAACCCAACGCTCAAGCTGTGCCTAGAGATTTGTTGGGCGCTCGACGCGTCACTTGATGAAATATTTTGGAGGCAAAGATATGAAGATTAAAGATGAACGCATCGTCGCGGAAAATAACGCGATAACAGCAAGAGCTTACGCCATCGTATTAATTGGCATGATGCTCGTTACATTTTATCGCATGTACATACTCAATCAAAGCATCGACCAATACAGAGATTATTTACTGGTCATGACTGCCGGCATGCTCTATTCGCTCTTTATGGGCGTTAAAAAGGGGCTCTATCACAGCACTGCAAAGTCCGCTAAATCGCTGCGCGTCAAACTGAGCATGAGCATTGCCGCCGGCATCGGCGTGATATTCTCTAAGCTGCTGTCCGGTCAAAACTACGGCAATGTATTGGATTTATTATTAACCGGTGCAATTGCGATGATTATCAGCTATATGGTTATCAGCGCCATTTTATCGCTTAGCCGCCGGCAAGCCAACCGAGCAATTGCAGACGATGAAGCAGGTGACGACAATGAATAATATTTTTACGAGAACCAGCGCCCTAATCGGCGAAACCGGCTTAGAAAAACTCAAAAATAGTCACGTCGTCATCGTCGGCATCGGCGGCGTCGGCTCTTACGTCGCCGAGGGGCTGGCGCGCAGCGGCGTCGGCAAATTGACGCTGATCGACGGCGATGTGGTCGCCGCCAGCAATATCAACCGGCAGATTCAGGCGACGACGCTAACGGTCGGCCAGGCCAAAGTCACTGCAATGAAAGAACGCCTTTTGACGATTAATCCAAAGCTCGTCGTCTGCGCCAAACAAGTGCGCTACAGCGCCGCAAATGCCGCCCAATTGATCGTCGCAGACTGCGATTATGCAGTCGATGCCATCGATATGGTAAGCGCTAAAATTCACCTCATTCACTACTGCGAATCACATGACATTAAAATAATTTCCAGTATGGGCACAGGCAATAAACTCGACCCCGGCAAGCTAACCGTCTGCGACTTATACGAGACGACGATTGATCCATTGGCGCGCGTGATGCGCCGCGAACTGCGCAAATTGGGCGTAGACTCGCTTAAGGTCGTCTATTCCGACGAGCCGCCAATCACGCCACAGCACGCCGAGCGCATGGAAAACGAAAGGCGCACGCCGGGCAGCGTCGCCTTTGTGCCATCTGTCGCCGGCTTAATGATCGCCGGCGAGGTGATGAGGGAATTAATAAAAACTTAAAACGCAATTATTCAGTCGAATAGTGTTTATGATATGTCATCTCGACCGAAGTGGAGAGATCGCGCTTTTAAAACCCGAGATTTCTCGATTACAGTTTTTCCACACGAAATGACAGTTCTTGATTGAATGGTCACATTAAAACAACAGTAAGTCGAAAAAGCCGCACAAAATTTACATATTTGTGCGATTTTTTGCGTATTGCCGCGAATTATCGGGGTATATATAAATTGGCGCAAAATTGGAAAGCGCCTCGTCTAGAAGGAGGACTTATGAAAAAACGTTTAGCTTTACTACTAGCCATCGTGATGGTGCTTTCATCACTATCGTTTGCAGCGACAAACTATGAAGACTACGGTCTGGAATTAAAGGAACTCGGCGTCATTAAGGGCGACGAAAACGGCAATTTAAACGCCACTGAAAAGTTGACGAGAGAACAAGCCATCGTCACTTTAGTGCGCATGATGGGTATGGAAGAACAAGCGCTGGAATGCGTAGCTGATTCACCGTTTAGCGATGTGCCGGCAGAGCACTGGGCTAAGCCTTATGTGACATTCGCGAACAAAAAAGGTTGGACAAATGGCATCGGCGACGGCCTATTTGGCGTCGGCACAGATGTTACCATGCAACAGTATTTGACATTTATGTTGCGCGCGCTCGATTACACGGGCGACGACGTCTACGCCAAAGCCGCTGAAATGGCCGCTCAAATGAACTTATTAAATGACGTTAAGGCGACCGATCAAAAAGAGGCGCTCTTGCGCAGCGACGTCTTCGTCATTATGTACAATACGCTCTATGCAATGCCCAAAGACAGCACGGAAACGCTCGTCGCTAAACTCGAACTTGGAACTGTGACAGCTGAAGCGACGCCGATTACAGAAACTGTCTACCCCTTAGAAATTGAAAACTACGACGGCGAAAAATTGGTCATCGAAGAAAAGCCAATGCACATCGTTTCCCTAAAGTTGGGTCAAGATGAATTATTGCTCGGCCTCGCCGGCAATGAGCGCGTCGCCGGTTTATCTGGTCAAGCGGGCAATTCTAAGAGCGTTTCTTTAGCAGCTGAGTTCGCAAAAGACTTCCCGAAAATGGAAGACAACTTCGAAGTTATCTTGGCGCAAAATCCGGACTTAATCATCGGTTCGAGCTGGATTAAAAAGGAATTACTTGCCCAAATTAAAGACAGTAATATCCCTTACTACGGTTACAAATCGCCAAACACAATTAAAGAACAAATCGCCGTAATCAGAAACTTTGCGACAGTACTCGGCGCACGTCTCAAGGGCGAAGAGATCATCGACGACTGGAAGGCACGCCTCGCCGTCATCGATGAAAAAGCAACGACGATTAAGGACGAAGATAAGTTGATGGTATTGCCTTACAACATGCACGGCAAGACGAATGCCAAAGGTACAATTATCGACGAAATCATCTACCGCGTAGGTGCTAAAAGTGCCGCTACTGAAGCTGGCTTTAAGAACCGCGACGAAGTGAGTAAGGAACAAATTATTAAAATGGATCCCGATGTCATCTTGTTGACGGCTTGGGGCATGGACGACCTCGACGAGTTTAACGCATTTGTCGAAGATATGAAAAACGATCCGGCTTTCCAAGACCTCAAGGCAATTAAGAACGACCGCATTATCGTTGAAGACGGTCGCTATATGACAATTGTCACACAACACTTGATCAACGGCATCGAATTTGTCGCTGAGAATATTTATCCAGAGGTATATGGCAAATAAGGTTAACAGTTAGTCGAGAAAAACCAGTAGAAAGTGGAAAGCAGAAAGCAAAGTCAAATAAAGTCAAATACGAGATGTCTCGACAAGCTCGACATGACAAGACTACTAAAAACCGAGATTTCTCAACTTCGGCTGCGCCTGCGTTCGAAATGACATAGGCGCGAGATGATAGATGGGGGCTATTTGTAAACCAACATTTAGGAGACTGCAATGAAGAATAAAAGTTTTACGACGTATATCGTGTTGGGCATCATTTTACTCGTCATTGCAGTTGGCCTCGGTTTGTCAATTGGCTCTGTTGAAGTACCGTTTAACGAACTGATTAGCGTGCTGTCGCGAAAAAGCGACAGCACGCTTTATAACAGCATTATTCTCTACGTCAGACTGCCGCGCGTCATCGTCGCCCTACTGGTCGGCATGAACTTGGCGGCAGCCGGCGTAACGGTGCAGGCCATCTTTCGCAATCCGATGGCCAGCCCCGGCATTATCGGCATATCGAGTGGCGCCAGCTTGGGTGCTTTAATTTGCATTGTCTTGGGCTTGCACTTTTCAAGCCTTTATTTTATTCCCTTTTTTGCCAGCGCCTTTGCATTGATCAGCGCCTTTATCGTCTACCGCATCGCCAGTCGTTCGGAGGGCGGCCACATCATCAGACTAATTTTGGTCGGCATCGCCATTAGCATGCTGATTAGGGCGGTTATTCAACTAATTTTAAGTGCCGTCGACGAGCAAAAAATTGCCCAATACGTCTTTTGGAGCATGGGCTCTTTAGCCGATAGGCGCTGGGAGCACGTCACCTTGATGATCGCACCGACAATTCTCTGTCTTTTATACCTCACTTACCACTCGGCACATCTCAATATGCTATTGCTCGGAGAAGCTGAAGCCAAGACGATGGGCTACGATGTCAAGCGCGGCAAGCGCGCCTTTATCATCGCCAGCAGCATCGCCACCGCACTATCGGTCAGCGTCAGCGGCATGATTACCTTTGTCGGCCTGATTATCCCACATATCGTACGCATTGCCGTCGGCGCAGACAACCGCAAATTGATGATTTTATCGATTATTTACGGCGGCATATTCTTGGTGATTTGCGATTTAATCGCCCGCACGGTGATTTCGCCAGCAGAAATGAGCGTCGGCATTATAACCTCTATTGTCGGTGCGCCAATTCTACTCTACTTAATCGAGAAAAAGATGAGGTCACACCAATATGATTAATATTCAAAACTTAAATTTTTCCTATACTCATAAACAAATACTGAATAATATTAATCTAACGCTGAAACGCGGCGAACTGGTCGGCATTATCGGCGCCAACGGCTCCGGTAAGACGACGCTTTTAAAGTGCATCGTCGGTCTCTACGACGGCAATAACGCCGTAACGCTCGACGACCAGCCAATTGAATCTTATAGCTATAAAGAAAGGGCAAAAAAAATAGCCCTGATGCATCAATCTGAAATGATAAATTTTGACTTTTCCTGTTTTGACGTCGTCGCACTGGGGCGCTTTGCCTATCTGAGTGGCTTTGGCCTATTATCGGACGAGGACAAAGCCCTTATCGAGCAAAAGATGGCTACGACGAACACGACCAAATTTAAAAGCCGCGCCGTCACGCGTCTGTCGGGCGGCGAAAGGCAGCGCGTCATGTTTGCCAAGACGCTAGTACAAGAAAGTCCCTATATCTTGCTGGACGAGCCGACTAATGCACTGGACATCAAACATCAAAAAGAAATCTTTGAACTGTCTAAGCAACTCTGCGAGCTAAACTGTGGCGTCATTATGACCATTCACAACATTAGACTGGCGGCAAAATACTGCCAGCGCCTGATTTTGTTGTCAGACGGCGCGGTGCTAGCAGACGGCAGTCCAGAAGAAGTAATCACGAGTAAAAATATTAAACTGGCCTACCAAGTCGACGCCGATGTATACTACAATAAAAATAGCGATCAGATCGATTTTGTGGTAAAATGATTTGAAAGCAAAAAGCCAAAAGAAACGACTTTGGAACAGTTACACCGCACTTGGCTTTGTAGGCACTTTAAATTGCGGCATGACTCCTCGCTTAACGGGGCAACGGTGGAATTTATCGAAGCACTTATGCTAACGCTGCGGGATTCCCTCCTGCAAATCCTCGCTAAAGCCACCTCGTGTGGCTTTTACGCAACGCGCTCCGAAAATCTTTTGAAACGCCCCTACTCG
>PDWI01010786.1_pt1 | contig 10158 bp, 7 predicted proteins | sample 1430891 | NCBI WGS metagenome assembly PDWI01 (sample SAMN01162508, study PRJNA174530) | Oral metagenome, whole genome shotgun sequencing project. | biome: Marine environment; feature: Marine mammal; material: Swab sample of the gingival sulcus; isolation source: swab sample of gingival sulcus... | reverse complement strand
CTTGTTGTAAGCAGCAGAGCCTGTGCTGTCTGTGTGTCCCTGCAATTTCACTTTCATGTCAGGGTTGTCTTCCATGATTTTAACGACTTCATTTAATTGAGAGTGTGCGGAAGACTTGATGGTTGCCTTGTCAAAATCAAAGAGAACATGATTTAATACCCAACAGCCAACAGCATTGATTCTGGCGCCTTTGGGAGTGTTGGGGCATTTGTCATCTTTATCATACACACCATCTCCATCGCTGTCATTCATTGTATTGGTCTCTTTTACATCGTCGTAGTTTTTCCATGCATGGGTATCAGAGGAAGCTTTTCCAAGAAATACGGTTTCTACAAATTTTGCCATTCCTTCGCTACTCAAAAGAGTATCAGCATTGGAGTAAAATCCGCATCCGCCAATCCGGGAAATTTCTTCAAGGAGCTCTCTTCCCTCGGAAGAATCGCCAACCTGGATTGGATAGATACACAGGTTGTCACCAAAGGCATCTTTCAGAGCTTTTGCACCATTTTTCGCATTGTCCATATCAAGTCCGTCGGAAATGATGATAACTGCGGTACGAACACCTTCTGTGTCCTTTAAGTCCTGGATGGCATTTACAAGAGATTTTTTCAGCAGGCTGATTCCGCCAGCAGAAGAAATTGTGGCCAGCTTTTCTGCCATAACAGAGGAGTTGTAGGAATCCATGCCATAGACCAGTTGGACAAAATCATTGGAAACTTTTTTGTCATGTCCAAAGGAACGAAGTCCTGCTGTCTGACCAAGTTCCGGAATTGTCATGTTCATACGATCAGCAACGGCCTTTGCAACGGCAAATTTGGTTCCACCTTGGGGGGCTGCTTCTAACATGGAGCTTGACGCATCAAGAATGACAAGGAAGTTGTCAACCTTTGATGTTTGATTTGTTCCAAAGTCAGCAGGAGAAAATGCTGGTAGATGTATTGGGGCTTTTGCCGCACAGCCAAACATAAAAAAAGCTGCAACAATTGATAAAAGGGCATGTAGCCAGAGTTTGTTTTTCATTTTTCCATCCTTTTTGATTATTTATTTTCTTGGAAAAAATATAGGGAAAAGTCACCTTATATAATATATATCTGGAGAATATCTCATAATTTTATGAAAAGCAAGATGGAATTGTGATATTTTATGTGTTGAGTCGAAAACAGATCGTATATGCTAGTCTGATTCTTATATTTAATTTCAAATGGTTATTGTCTTTTCTCTGGTTGAAATCGCTTTTACGCCTTGCAATTCCACATAACAAATTATATACCCTGCAAGTGCTATTATTTAGATAAAATGCGGTGTTAACAACATTGTTGAACGGAGAACAAGTTGATTTCATGGACGTTACACAGGGAATATTGCTGGGAATTATTCAGGGGATGACAGAGTTCTTGCCCGTGAGCAGCTCCGGCCACCTTGTTTTGGGGCAGCTATGTATGGGAATGAAAGAACCCATGCTGTTTTTTGATATTAGTGTCCACATGGGGACCCTTTGTGCCGTGTGTCTGGTGTATTTTTCAGATCTATGGCAAATATTTCGGGCTTTGGTGTCTTTTGTCCCAAGACGTTTGGGAGGCGAAACCTTTGGTGCGATTCTTCGTTCAGATTCCCATTTTGCCCTTGGTCTTTGGATTTTTTGTTCCTGCGTTCCCACGGCCCTGATTGGATTTTTTCTGAAACAATTTGAAGTTATTTTGTTTTCTTCCTATCTGGTTGTGGGATGCCTTTTGTTGGTTACGGGGTGTATTCTCCTGTATTCAAAAAGACTCCATGAAAGGGAAGAGGACAACGATTTGAATTGTAAGCGATCCATGATTCTTGGCATTGCCCAGGGATTTGCTGTATTGCCTGGAATTTCGCGTTCCGGAACCACTATTGTTACGGGCATGAAATTGGGACTTTCCAGGGACAAGGCTGCAAGGTTTTCCTTTCTTATGTCCATACCGGCCATTGTGGGGGCACAACTGCTTGGTATCAATGATCTGGCAGAAAAGGGAATGACCATTGAACCTGCTGTTATTTGGGGGACCCTTGCCGCATTTGTGAGTGGATTCATTGCTCTGAACATTTTGCTGGCTTTGGTTCAAAAGGGGAAATTACATGTGTTTGCCTTTTATTGCTGGTTTATTGGAGCCGCTACATTGCTTTTGGGGGTAATTTTATAAATATAGAGAAAAAGGAATGCCATGGAATCCAGTATCTTCAGAGAATATGATATACGGGGCATCGCCGGAGAGGAACTGAACGAAACCGATATGCTCGCCATTGGCCGTGCCTTTGGCACCATGCTGGTTCGCCAGGGAAAACAGAAAATTTCCGTTGGAAATGATTGCAGAAATACGGCACAGGTATATACCGATGCCTTTATCAAAGGCGTTCTTTCTACGGGTTGCCATGTGGCAAAGATCGGCATGTGTCCTTCTCCATTGTTGTATTTTAGTGTTCATTATTTTGATCTGGATGGGGGAACCATGGTCACGGCAAGCCATAACCCTGCAGAATATAATGGATGCAAATTCATGATTGGGCATGATTCCCTTCACGGAAAGGACATTCAAAGCCTGCGAACCATGATTGAAACCCATGATTTTCACATTGCCCAGACACCGGGAATCCTGGAAAATCTTGACGCATTGACGCCCTATATTTCCTGGATCACAGAGAATATCAGCATTGACAAAAAAATTCGCATGGCTGTGGATGCAGGAAACGGAGTGGGAGCCATTACGGCTCTGCCCATTTTGAAACAACTTGGCTGTGAGGTGCATGAATTATTCTGTGAGCCGGACGGTAATTTCCCCAACCACGAAGCCGATCCAACCCAGGAAAAAAACCTTGGGGATTTGATTTCTCTTGTCCGGGAAAAGGATCTGGATCTTGGGATTGGATACGACGGGGATGCGGACCGAATCGGAGTTGTGGATCGCCATGGAAATGTGATTTACGGGGATCAGCTCATGGTGATTTTTGCAAGGGAAATTCTTGAACGAAAACCCGGTGCAACCTTCATCTCCGAGGTGAAATGTTCCATGGTCATGTATGATGAAATCCGAAAGGCCGGGGGCAACGCCATCATGTGGCGGACAGGTCATTCCCTGATTAAAAAGAAGATGAAAGAGGAAAATGCGGCTCTGGCAGGGGAAATGAGCGGCCATATGTTTTTCAAGGACAGGTATTTTGGTTATGATGATGCCCTGTATGCCACTTGTCGTCTGCTGGAAATCATTGCCCGTACAGGAAAGCAGGTGGATGAATTTCTTTGCGACTTACCCAAAACCTTTACCACGCCGGAAATCCGTGTGGAATGCCCGGACGGCATCAAGTTTACCGTTGTGGAAAAAATGGTGGCACATTTTCGGGAGCGTCAACAAATTATTGATATTGACGGGCTGCGGGCCGTTTATCCAGACGGCTGGGGCCTTGTTCGTGCTTCCAATACCCAGCCGGCACTGGTACTTCGTTTTGAAGCCCTTACTGAAGAAGCCCTTGAAAGAATTCAAACGCAGATGGAAACCCAACTTGACATCATTATAAGACAAACCAAAGAGTAAAGATATACATGGAATTATCTGAACCCCAGCAACAAGCCGTTGAACACATGAATTCGCCTGCCCTGGTTGTGGCAGGTGCCGGTTCCGGGAAAACCAGAACCCTGACCGCCAAATTTTCCCACCTTGTGAATATTGGTTTTGATCCCAGGAGAATTCTTGCCATTACCTTTACCAACAAGGCAGCAAATGAAATGAAAACCCGCCTCATGGAAATGACAGGCCTTGGCTATCAGGATTTTTTGTGGGTGAGAACCTACCATTCTGCATGTCTGATGATATTGAAACGCCATTGTGAAAAGCTGGGCTATCATTCTCCCATCCAGGTCATCACAGGCTATCAGCAGGAAAAATTGGTCAGGGAACTTTGCGTAAAAAACAACGTGGACAAAAAGTATGCCCGCATGATCCTGAACCGAATTTCCCAGGCGAAAAACTATGGAAATCCAGATGAATACCTCTCCCAGCACTCCAAACGGTCTGCCATTAAAATGGATGAGTTATTTTTGCAGTATGAAAAGCGACTCATGGAAATGAATGGGGTGGATTTTGACAATATTTTGTTAAAGACCCGTGATTTGCTCCGTGATGATGCGGAAATCCGCCAACGATACCGCCGCTATTTTTCCTATATCATGGTGGATGAATATCAGGATACCAACAATTTGCAGGAGGAGTTGACCAGGCTTTTGCTGGGGGATCATGGGAATCTTTTTTGTGTAGGCGATGATTGGCAGGCGGTGTATGGATTCCGGGGCAGCAATGTGGATCATTTTTTGCGGTTCTCCCAGACCTATAAAAATGCAAAGATTTTTCGCCTTGAAGAAAATTACCGCTCTGCCGATGAAATTGTTCAGGCTGCCAACGACATCATTGACTCCAACCCGGATAAGATGGACAAAAAATGCTTTTCCCGGAAAAAGGGAGGTGTGGTGGAAGTCTATGAATTCCTTTCTGATATTCACGAAGCAGAATGGGTCGCCAAGCGCATCCTTGCCATGAATCAATGGGGAAAGGGCCTTCCCTTCGGAAAAATGGCTGTGATTTACCGCACAAAATTTTGTTCCCTTCCATTTGAAAAAATTTTCCGCCAGTACAGGGTTCCATACCGCCTGCTTGGTTCCCAGGGCTTTTTTGAGCGAATGGAAATTCTGGACATCAACTCCTACCTGAGCGCCAGTTATTTTCCTAACGATGATCTGTCCTTTGAACGGGTCATCAATACACCAAAACGAGGCATCGGCCCTGCCATGATCCAGAAAATTGGCCAGGTGCGAACTGCTGACATGAGCTTGCAGGATGCTGCAAGAAAGGTGGTTGCAGAACGGGTGTTAAGCGCCAAGGTGCATGCCGGATTGACAGAAGTTTTGGACTTACTGGATGAAATTCGGGATCTTGCTCCGGCCCTTGCCATGGAAAGAGTAATTGAACGTACCAATTATCATGATTATCTGCTGAAAAAATCCAAAACCAAAGAGGAATTCATCTCCAAAAAGGAAAACATTGACCAGCTCATTCATACGGCGCGATCCGCAGATGATCTTCTGACCTACCTTGAAGAGGCCGCCTTGATCCGGGAAGACCGGGACGATGACGGGGACAATAAGGAAAAGGAAGGGGTGGGACTTTTGACCATCCATTCTGCCAAGGGGCTTGAATTTGATACAGTATTCATTGCCGGGTGTGAGGAACGGCTTTTTCCCCATTGGCGTTCCATCGAAGACGGGGATAATGCCCTGGCAGAGGAACGAAGGCTCATGTACGTTGCCATGACCCGTGCCGAACGATTTTTATACTTGACCCATGCAAACTATCGAAAGGGTGACTATGCCACACCAAGCCGTTTTATTGAGCAGGTTCGAGAGTGTATTTTGTAGAAAAACAAAAATATTGAGACAGGCCCTCTTTCCATGATACGGCAGCATTTTTTCAAGGTATTTTCCCTGATTCCTTCCCAGCAGAAAAAGGTGTTTTCCATTCTGTTTTTCAGCATTTTTGTCATGGTTTCCGGCGTGGGAATTGTAGTCCCTTTGCTGCCCATATATGCAACAAATATGGGTGCTTCTGCTGTATATGTCTCCATGATTTTTGCTTCCTTTTCCCTTTCCAGAACCGTTTTGCTGCCGTTTTTCGGGCGATGGTCAGACAAAAGGGGAAGAAAACCCTTTATTCTCATTGGGTTTGCCTGTTATGTGCTGGTGTCCATTGCCCTGTTTGTATCGGATTCTGTCAATGAGCTGATTTTCAGCCGATTCCTGCAAGGGGTGGGTTCTGCCATGATTTTTCCCGTTGTCCAGGCCTATGTGGGAGAAATTACCAGCAAGGGATCCGAAGGCTATTCCATGGGACTGTTTAATTTGTCCATGTTCATCAGTTTGAGCATCGGCCCTGTGCTTGGCGGATTGATTCAGGACATCTGGTCCATGGAGGCGGCCTTTGCCATGCTGGGGGGGCTGTCCTTTCTTGCTCTGGTTCTTTGCTTTTTTGCCCTTCCTCCGGTGGCAGAAGAATTTATTGCCGTCCAGGATACAGATACATCTTCCTGGAAAATGATTTTGCGCGACTATGAAATCTGGGGGCTTTGCATGTTCCGATACGCCTACACGGCAGGTATCGGTATTATCTGGTGTTTTTTGCCTTTGCTTGCAGATGAGAATTTTTCCCTGTCAGGAAGCCAGATTGGCATTCTTGTGAGCTTTGGCGTATTCTTTTCCGGGATATTGCAGATCCCCATGGGATTTGTTGCAGACAGAATCAATAAACTGGTTCTCGTCTGTCTGGGCGGTTTTGTGGCTGCCGCCGGTATGGCAGGCCTTTTCATTGCCTGGGATTTTTTGACTCTGCTTGCCGCCATTGGGATTTTTGGTATGGGCGGGGGAATTTCAACTCCCGCTCTGACAGCAGTTTTTGTGCAAAAGGGGGAACAGCAGCAGGCAATGGGATCTGTCATGTCCATGATGACCACAGCCCACAGTCTTGGCATGCTCACAGGCTCCCTTGGAGCGGGTGCTGCGGTGATGATGTTTCCTTTGGAATTTGTATTTCCCGGAGCAGGGGTTTTCATGGCTCTTGGTACGGCCTGTTTTATGGTCATTACCCTTGTGCAAAGAAAAAAACTATGACAAAACAGGTCGTAGTAAATGGATGGTATCAGATGCCCATTCATGAATCCTAATTTACGGGAGATGTTGCAATGAAAAATAAAGAAGCCAGACTGACCACGTATTTTGTTGTGATTTTCACAATTTTGTTTTTGCTGGCCCTGGTTTTTTTCTGGATGATGGAATTACGGATGAAATATTCCTTTCTTTCCCATCACAGAATCAAGGCTGTACATCAGGTGGAAACCCAGGCTCATATTCTGGAAAACCGTTTTCGGTCTATCCGTTCTGATTTTTTGTTTTTGTCTGAGTTCAATGCAATCATGGAAGAATCTGATTTGGATCAATCCCTTAAACGGGAACTGATGGAAAAGGAATTTTTTCTATTTATCAAAAACAAAAAAATATATGACCATGTGCGTTTTCTTGATCTTAACGGAAAGGAAATCGTCCGGGTGGATGACAATGATGGATTCCCTGAAATTGTTTTGCCAGAGGATCTGAAAAACTGTTCCACTCAATATGATTTTCTGGAAACCATGAAACTTGCCAGGGGGCAGATGTATATTTCGCCCTTTGACCTGAAAATGGAAAAAAACGATTCTGAAAACTTTCTGAAACCGGTGATCCGCTTTGGGATTCCCGTTTGGGGAGGAGAATCAGAAAAAGAAAAAAAAGGAGTTTTGCTTCTCAATTATCTTGGAAGATCCTTGATTGCCGATTTCAAGCAAGCAACCAGAACTCATCCGGGGGTATTTTCTCTGCTCAATGACAAGGGATATTGGCTGTACAACGACAATGATGCCGATGAGTGGGGTTTCATGTTTGATGAAAAAAAAGACCGTACCCTTGCCGTGAAAAATTTTCATCTGTGGCAGCGTATCCAGCAAAAAATTCAGGACCAGGTGGTCATGGATAATACCCTGTATACCTTTCGTACGGTTTCTTTACCCGACTTTCCCTGTGCCTATCCCAGAAAAATGACCATCCTGAATAGTATTTCCTTTGACAGTACAGATTTGTATATTCAAAAAATTCCTTTGGAAACCTATTTGATTATCTGTGTTGCCATGGCCATACTTGCTTTTTTCATGGCAAAGCTCATGGTAAGAAGAAAACTGGATCAAAATACCATTCAGCAAATGGCCTTGTATGACAGTCTTACGGGGCTTGCAAATCGTCAGCTTTTCAAGGAAAAAGCGAATCAGAGTATATATCAATGCCGCAGGTATGAATTTTTCTATGCCGTGTTTTTTATTGATCTGGACAGGTTCAAAAAAATCAATGATATTCTTGGTTACAAGATCGGTGATGAAGTTCTGAAAAAAGTTGCGGCCCTATTGAGCAAATCTCTTCGGAATGCTGATATTGTGGCAAGGTTTGGCGACGATGAATTTGTTCTGTTTTTGTCACGCCTCAGGGACAAAAAAGATTGTATTACTGTGGCAGAAAAAATCCTGTTTGAATTGTCCAAGGGGTTTGTCATTGATGGAAATGAAGTGCAGGTTGGTGCAAGTATTGGAATTGTTTTCTCTGATTCTGAATCAGAGAAAACCGCCAACATTGATGATTTTATCCAATTGGCTGATCTGACCATGTATGAAGCAAAGAGCAAGGGTGAAAATTATTTTAAGGTAGTTGAAATTCAATAGTAACAAAAGGCTAATTTGTAATTAAACATAATAGTTGATGTAAGGAGAAAAAAATCAATGGCAGCAAAAGTGACCACTTCGTCTTTGATGAAGATGAAACAGGAGGGGGAAAAGATTACCATGCTCACCGCATACGATTACGGGTTTGCAAGGATTCTGGACGAGGAAGGTGTGGACATGATTCTTGTGGGAGATTCCCTGGGCATGGTGGTACAGGGCTTTGAAAACACCCTTTCTGTGACCATGGATCAGATGGTGTATCATACCGGACTTGTTACAAGGGCGTGCAAAAGAACCTTTGTGGTTGGAGATATGCCCTTTATGTCCTATCAATGTGAAGTGGCAGAAGCTGTACGGAATGCAGGACGGTTTTTGAAAGAAGCAGGGGCAAGTGCCGTAAAGCTGGAAGGCGGCGCAGATGTATGCGATGTGATCCGGGCCATTGCCAAGGCCGGGATTCCGGTACAGGCCCATATTGGACTTACCCCTCAGTCTGTTCATCAGATGGGCGGCTTCAAGGTGCAGCGGGATGAAGACCGACTGTTAGATGATGCCCACAGGGTGCAGGATGCTGGGGCCTTTTCCGTGGTTCTGGAAGGCATTCCTTCTCCCATCGCCAAAAAAATTACAGAAACCCTGACCATTCCCACCATTGGCATCGGGGCAGGGGAGCATTGTGATGGACAGGTTCTGGTCATCCACGACATGCTGGGCATTAACGATCAGTTTTTGCCAAAATTTGTGAAAAAATATGCGGATATTGCCCAGGTTGCCCGGAAAGGTGTTGGTGAATATATCAATGAGGTAAAACAAGGAAAATTCCCTTCCGATGAATACGCATACCATTGATAGCAACCCAATGAAATTTGCCATCATCGGATGCGGGAAGGTGGGAACCCATCTTTCTGTGTTCCTTGAAAAAAAGGGCTTTCTTCCCGCAGCTTTTTACAGCAGAACCCGTGCCTCTGCCAATACTGTCCAGAAGATGGTTGGAAATGGGCAGGTCATGGATACCGCCCTGGATGCAGTAAAGGCTGCGGAGATTGTCTTTTTGACCACATCTGATGATAATATTGGATCTGTGTGCCGGGAAATTGCTGAAAACGGCGGTTTTGGAACCAACCATTTTGTGTTTCATCTTTCCGGCGCGCTTTCTTCTAATGAGTTGACTTGGGCATCAGAAAAAGGAGCTTCCATTGCTTCCATCCATCCCCTTCAATCTTTTCCTCCATACCAGCCGGGGCAGGAATCCTTGTTTGAAGGAAGTTATATGTCCATGGAAGGAGATGAAAATGCTGTGAATGTGGGGAAACAGATCGCCAATGCCTTGGGATGCCATTGTTTTGTCATGCCGACTTCTGCCAAAATCCTCTACCATGCCGCAGCAGTTACGGCTTCCAATTATCTGGTGACTCTGATTAGCGGGGCCTTGGAAATGATGGCAAAAACCGGACTTGACTCTGACGAGGCATACAATGTGCTGGAACCTTTGATTACAGGCTCTTTGAACAATATCAAGAGACACGGAACTCATGCTGCTCTGACAGGCCCCATTTCCAGGGGGGATGCATCAATTGTCCAACGGCATCTGGAAGATATGGAAAAAAACCTGCCGGAACAAATGAATTTGTATCGGGCTATGGGAACATATACCCTTGCTCTTGCAGACGAACAGGGGAAATTGAAACCCAGGGACAGGCAAGCCCTTGCTGATTTGTTGAAAATCCCTTGATGGAATTGTCGGATTTTGTCGATTGGCGGAAGTGCATGGGAATCGAACCCACCCGAGACGGTATTAACGCCTCACACCGGATTTGAAGTCCGGGGGCCTCACCAGTAAGCCGCGCACTTCCA
>PDWI01010785.1_pt1 | contig 10159 bp, 10 predicted proteins | sample 1430891 | NCBI WGS metagenome assembly PDWI01 (sample SAMN01162508, study PRJNA174530) | Oral metagenome, whole genome shotgun sequencing project. | biome: Marine environment; feature: Marine mammal; material: Swab sample of the gingival sulcus; isolation source: swab sample of gingival sulcus... | reverse complement strand
CAACAGCAATAGCAGAAAACGAAGCAATATTAGACGTAGACGTATATCCTAACCCAACCACAGGAGTAGCATATTTCTCAAATGTAGAAAATGCAGAAATAAGCATCTACAACATATTAGGTGGCTTGGTATACTCAGTAAAATCAACCAACTACAACCACAAAGTAGACATGTCTAAATTCTCAGCCGGAACTTATGTAGTAAAAGTAGTAAACAAAGAAGGAACAGCTACTAAAAAATTATTAGTTAAATAATAATTAAATACATTCCAAAAGATAGAATTTGTAGAGACGTAAGAGATTGCGTCTCTACTTTTTTTTTGTATAAATTGCAAGTATATAGACCTGACAGATTTTTAAGACCTGTTCATGTCTTTTCTGTATTTGTCCGGATGAATTGAACCCCGCCTCCTCCGAAGGAGGGGAATTTATAATTTAGCAAGGGAGCATGCTCACTTGTCAATGTTAGTCATGGGAACAACCAACAAAAAAAGCAGGCATCAGTAAAAATACATCAACCTGCTTTGGGATTTATAAACAAAAAAAACACAATCTTGGGAGAAGATTGTGCTAAATATAAAACTATGATTAAATCTAGTGATTTTCGAGTGGGCGATATAAGATTCGAACTTATGACCCCTTGGGTGTAAACCAAGTGCTCTGAACCAACTGAGCTAATCGCCCTTTTTGTCTTTCCGAGAAGTGTTTCTCTCAATCGACGTTGCAAAAGTAAATAAAAAATTTCAACTTCCAAATTTTTTTTAAAGAAAATTGCAAAAAAATGAATATTATTTTTTCTGTTGCCAATCACCGCAAAAGCATTGCCCCTACATTTGTAAAACATGCAAAAAATATCTAATTTTGCGTAAATTTAAAATTAATACCTTATAATTATGGACGCATTTGAAATTTTAAAAAATATAAATTGGTTTCTCGAACCAATAAAAGATATTGTATTATTTTTATTTACAACCAAATTCGGATTTTGGATTCTCATTTTATTATTCCTATTATACCTCTTTATCCCGGCGTATGACACCATCAAAACCAGACGATTAGCCTATAAAGCCGCTGCAAGTTTTGGCTCGGGAAGAGTGCCGTTGTTTGAGAAAATATACCTTGCATTAGGCTCTTTCGGACGGTCATTGACCAAAATTTTGTCCAATATTCCGGTGCTTGTAATATCATTTATATTGTTGCTTATCATCGTTGCGGTGTCGTCGGGTATAACCGCATTGGACGAGTATAATCAAAAACGCGAGAAAATTTTAGAGCTTAAAACAGTCCTTAAACAGCTGGATAAGAGGTACAAAGTAGCTGAAATGCAAATCTTGGATTATAACTACAAGTCGGATACTACCAAATTGAATTTGAGATTTTACGATAGTGAACTCGGCGATTTTAGTAATCAGTCGCAAGATATTGAAATTCAAGGAAATGACATATATTTTGATGCCATTGTTTTGAACTTTGAATACAGTCAAATCATTGATAAAGAGAAACGAAATTTGGTGTTGCCATATAGAATTTTTTCAAACAAAGTCGCCCAATCTGATGGTGTATTGTTGAATTTGAACGACTCAACAGGCGTGCCGTTAGTTTATAAGAGAAAGGAAAACGAGATATTCGGATTGTCGCCCGAAGTGTACAACAAGCAGTTAAAAGAATTTGCCCTTTACCTTGAAAATGAGGCAGAAGCACGCAAGGCAGGCATAAGAAGCAGTTACGGAAATGCCGTTCATAAGCGAGTGAAAAAAGGTCAAAAACTTGTGATATGGGTAGAGCAAACTGGTGGTTTGGTAATCAAAAATAAAACTGATTTTTAAAAAGCAAAATGAAATTTTCAATCAAAATATGTATTGCATTAATTTTGTCGATATTGCTTTTGGGGTCTTGCGAGGGGTTTTTAAAATCCGAAACCGAGGACTGCGACTACCCCGATTACTCTGATTGTGATACACATGAACCCGAGTATGCTGATTTGAAAATCGAGGTGCTGAATGATGACAGTTATAAGCTCGATAGAGTGGAGGTGTTCCTGGGAAACGTGGAAAAAGGCGACATTGTTAAGGTAATCAGCAATCTTGAAAACAACAAAGATGATGTCATAAATGTGAGTGTTGCAACTGATACAAAGTACAGTGCCAGAGCTTTTTACATAAATTCACCCGACACCTTTGTATGTATCGACGGAACTAAAATAAAGAAGCGTAAATATACAAATTGCGATTCAACATGTTGGTATGTTACGGGAGACGAAATCGACTTAGTCCTTAAAATTTAGAAATAATCAGGCATAAAAATTACATTGATTTGCAGAGAAAAAATCAAATAAAAAAACGCCTCATAATAGCAACAAAAATAATTGTTGTGGCATTGCTGATGTCTTGTAATGCAAAGGTTACGAGGCGAATAGATAATAAGCCTAAATTAAAAGAGCAAAAAATAAAGCCCCGAAAAATCAAGGTGATGCCCATAATAGGGAAGTCGCCGAAGTTTAAAAACATAAAGCAACAAACTGAATTAAGGACACAAGTTTTAAATTTGGCGAAAAAATATCCGCAAAGTTTTTACATCAATGGGCAAACCAACAGCCCAAAGGTAAGCCTCACTTTTGATGATGGTCCAAACCCGAAAACTACCGAGAAAATACTTGCAATATTAGATAAGTACAAAATTTCGGCAACATTTTTTTGCGTGGGCGGAAAAGTCGAACAGCACCCCAAATTGGCAAAATTAATTCATGAAAAAGGGCATCGAATTTTAAGCCATTCATTCTCGCACAAGGACTTAACAACTCTCGACAGCCTTGATTTGATAAATGAAATTCAGCAAACAAATCAAGAAATTTGCAAGATAACGCAATATCCCCCTCGCTGGATACGTCCGCCATACGGCAAAATTGATGAGAGAACTTTGCAGGTTCTCAGGCAACAAAATATGGGCGTAATATACTGGTCATTAGATGTTTTCGATTGGTTGGAAACTCCCAAGTTTATCCTAAATTCAATTCAAAACTTAACTCGCAACGACGAAATAATTTTGCTTCACGAAAAAAAGCAAACTTTAAAAATACTTCCTCAAATAATAAAAAAACTTCAAGAAAAAAATTATAAAATTGTACCTTTACACAACTTAATTCAAACCGCAAAAAAATAAAATGAAAAAAATAATAAGCATAATATTATTAACCTTCATAATATCAAAAAGTTATGGGCAACCTTCGTTGTTTTCATTACGCGAAATAACCCACGATTTGATGATTGTGGACAACCCGAACAACAACATGAGTGTGCTTTGGTGGCTACCGTCGCAGTTTTGGGAAATATTGTTGGACAAAGACAAGGAAGCCAATAAAGATGTCTTGGAACAACTACATGAAATCTCTCATAACTATGTGATATTCGGAGCATTAAAAGGAAAATTAAAAAACAAAAATGTAATTTTCAAAACTCAAAAAGAGATTGCCGAAAACATAATATACACTGATGAAATCGGTAACAGATTTTTCCCTGAAATGCCTTCTAAAATAACTCCCGAAATGCAGAAAATTCTCGAAAAATTAAAATCGGAATTTGCAAAAATAATGGGACAATATGCAGAGAACATACATCTTGTAGTATTCAAAATCGACGAAGAAAGCCGACCGCCAAATCCTAAAAAGCAAGGTCGGATTTACATAAAATTCTTTAAGCAAGACTACTCGATGAGGCTTCCAATCGGTACATTTTTGCAACCTAAAATTTGCCCTATCGACCAAGAAATTTTTAAAGGAAATTATAAATATTGCCCCTATCACGGTGCGGAATTGGAAGACAACTAAACAAAAATAATAACAAAATACGAAGCTCAAAATGCAAGTAAGTACACCTATAATAAAGTTAGATAACATAATAAAAACATTTGGCAACGTAGAAGTGCTGAAAGGGATAACCTTGGAAATTCAACAAAATGAGTTTGTTACAATCACGGGTCCCAGCGGTGCGGGCAAAACAACCCTGCTACAAATCATGGGTACGTTGATGAATGCCGATAATGGACAAATCGAAATTGCAGGTAACGATATAAGCAAAATGAAAGATAAAAAACTTGCAAAATTCAGAAATCAACACATTGGATTTGTATTTCAATTCCACCATTTGTTGCCGGAATTTACCGCCATCGAAAATATTTGCATACCTGCTTACATTGCCAAAAAAACAAAAAAAGAAGCCGAAGCAAAAGCATTGGAATTGTTGGAAATGCTAAATCTTACGCATCGTAAAAATCACAAACCATCGCAACTTTCGGGTGGTGAACAGCAACGAATAGCCGTGGCAAGAGCTTTGATAAACAATCCGACCGTGATACTTGCAGACGAGCCGTCGGGAAATCTTGATTCAAAAAATAGCCGAGAACTTCACAACTTATTTCTAAAACTACGAAATCAATTCAACCAAACTTTTGTGATAGTTACTCATAATCAGGAACTTGCCACAATGGCAGACCGAAGCATAATAATTAAAGACGGAAAAATAACAGATTAAAACAAGCCCTTAAATAAATAAACCTTATAGGGAAATTGAAATTTATCATATATATTTGCAAACACATTCAAACACAAAAACAATGAGCAAATACATCAGCGGAATACAGCAACTCGGCATCGGAATCCCCAACGTATACCAAGCATGGGAATGGTATAAAACAATGTTCGGAATGGACATACCCGTGATAGATGCACCGGGACCTGCCGAGCTAATGCTCCCATATACAGACAATAAGCCCCAAGAACGACACGCCATTATAGCCATAAATATACAAGGTGGCGGCGGATTTGAAATCTGGCAATACATATCGCGAAAACCGCAACCGCCCAAAAGCAAAATCCAACTTGGCGATTTAGGCATATTCATCGGAAAAATCAAAAGCAAAGACATACAATCTGCCTACGAAGATATGAAGCAAAAAAAGGCTGACATAATTTCAGAAATCGCAGAAAGCCCCTCGAAGCAAAAAGCATTCTTCGTAAAAGACCCTTATAATAATATCTTCCAAGTTATTGAGGATAAGACAGTTTTCAAACCTACCAAGGCATACACCGCCGGAACATACGGAGCAACAATAGGCGTTTCCGACCTTGAAAAATCGAAACAATTTTACTCAAAAGTGCTTGGATACGACAAAGTTTTATTTGAAGGCGAAGATGTATTCAGCGATTTGGCAACATTGCCCGGAGGCAAGCAAAAAGTGAAACGTTGCATCTTAACCCACGCTTCAAAAAGGCAAGGACCTTTTGCCACCATGTTCGGAGTATCTCAAATTGAGCTTATACAAGCAACTGATTATCAGCCTAAAAAGATATATGAAAATCGTCTTTGGGGCGACATCGGATTTATACATTTATGCTTCGACATACAAAATATGCAAGACATAAAAACGCAATGCGAAAAATACAGCATCGGCTTCACTGTGGATAGCAACCCCGAAATATACGAAACCAAAACAGGCACATTCGATATGGGAACGGCGGCAGGGCATTTCACCTACACCGAAGACCCCGACGGAACTCTAATAGAATTTGTGGAAACACACAAAATTCCAATCATCGAAAAACTCGGAATAAGTCTAAACCTGAGAAAACGCCCGTTGGGAAAACCAATACCAAATTTCATGCTCAAAACACTATCTTGGAAACGAAAAAAATAAATACTTATGCAAAAATATCAAAGCATAATAGAAACTGAAAACACAATAGAACAACTTGAAAAGTTAGCAAAACTACATCCAAACGAAGTAACATTTTCAACAAGTTTCGGCATCGAAGACCAAGTGATAACTCACATGATATCAGCTAATAACATCCCTATCACAATCTTCACGCTCGACACCGGACGGCTATTCCCGGAGACCTACAAAGTCTGGGAGCAAACCATCCAAAAATACAATGCTCAAATAATTCCGTACTATCCCGACACCGCTCAAATGGAAGTTTTGCTGAAAACCAAAGGCCCTAACAGCTTCTACCAATCAATCGACAACAGAAAAGAATGTTGCCAAATCAGAAAGGTAGACCCGCTAAAAAGAGCTTTGCAAAACACCAAAGTTTGGATTACAGGCTTGCGTGCCGAACAATCAAAAGCCAGAAGCAACCTGCAATTTTTTGAACAAGACCACGCATTCAAGCTCGTGAAATTCAACCCATTAAAAGACTGGACATACCAACAATGCAAGGAGTATATAAAATCGGAAAACATACCTTATAATAAACTACACGACACAGGCTACCTCAGCATCGGATGCCAGCCATGCACCAGACCCATAAAACCCGACGAAGATTTTAGAGCAGGAAGATGGTGGTGGGAAAAATCATCAAAAGAATGCGGATTGCACTCCGCAAGACCAACCACTCAAATAATCAATATCAAAAAAATACAATAAAAATTCAGAATATGAATACTTTTAAAATAAACCACCTAAGAGAACTCGAAGCAGAATCAATTTTTGTAATAAGAGAAGTTGCCGCACAATTTGAACGCCCGGCAATGCTGTTCTCGGGCGGGAAAGACTCAATCGTGATGTTCCACCTCGCACGAAAAGCATTCTATCCGGCAAAAGTTCCGTTCCCCCTAATGCACATTGACACAGGGCATAACTTTAAGGAAACAATCGAATTTAGAGACAATCTTGCTAAGAAATACAACGCAAATATAATTGTAGAGTACGTTCAAGACAGCATAAACGAAGGCAAAGTAAAAGAAGAAAAAGGAATAGGGGCAAGCAGAAACAAACTGCAAACCGTTACTCTTTTGGACGGATTGGAAAAGCATAAAATCGACGCTGCCATGGGAGGCGGTCGCAGAGACGAGGAAAAAGCAAGAGCCAAAGAAAGATTTTTCTCACATCGCGACGACTTCGGACAATGGAATCCCAAAAATCAACGTCCCGAACTTTGGAACATCTACAATGGCAGAAAGCATCAAGGCGAACATTTCCGAATTTTCCCGATAAGTAATTGGACTGAGATGGACGTATGGCAATATATTTTAATGGAAAATATCGAAATTCCAAGCCTGTACTTCACCCACAAACGCGAGGTTTTCCAACGCGACGGCGTATGGCTCGCCAAAGCTCCTTTTATGGAAATGAAAGAAAACGAAGAGGTAAAAACATTAGACGTTAGATGCAGAACCATAGGCGACATTACATGCACCGGTGTAACTCTCTCAAAAGCAAACACTCTTGCAGACATCGTGGAAGAAATAGCCGCAACCAGAACCACCGAACGAGGCGGTCGAGCCGATGATAAACGCTCCGAAGCTGCCATGGAAGACAGAAAAAAAGAAGGATACTTCTAAAATAAATAACCCAAACATACACCCATTGAAAAATACGATATGACAAATAAAGATACATCAACCAAAGGATATTTAAACATGCAACTGCTACGCTTTACAACAGCCGGAAGCGTAGACGACGGCAAAAGCACACTGATAGGCAGACTGTTATACGACAGCAAATCAATTTTTGAAGACCAACTGCAAGCAATAGAGGAAACAAGCAAGCGAAAAGGCGACGAGCATACCAATTTAGCTCTGCTAACCGACGGACTTAGAGCCGAAAGGGAACAAGGCATAACAATCGACGTGGCATACAGATATTTTGCAACTCCCAAGCGAAAATTCATAATCGCCGACACTCCGGGGCATATTCAGTATACCCGAAACATGGTTACAGGTGCATCAACCGCCAATCTTGCTATCATTTTGATAGACGCTCGCAACGGCGTTATTGAGCAAACCTTACGTCATACTTATATCGCTTCGCTTCTGAAAATTCCACATATTGTAGTGTGTATCAACAAGATGGACTTGGTGGATTACGATGAGCAAACATATTACAAAATAAAAGAGCAATTCCTAACTTTTGCTCCGAAATTAGATGTGCAAGATATCCATTTTGTACCCATAAGTGCGTTGCACGGCGATAATGTTGTGGAACGTTCGCAAAATACAAAGTGGTATCAAGGGGCAACTTTGATGCACATTTTGGAAAATGTATACATTGCAGGCGACCAAAATTATTTAGATGCAAGACTTCCCGTGCAATATGTCATAAGACCGCAATCAGATGAGTATCATGATTATAGAGGTTATGCCGGACAGGTGGCAGGCGGAATCTTCCGAAAAAATGACAAAGTAACGATATTGCCCTCGGGTCTCGAAAGCACTATAAAATCAATAGACACCCTTAACGGCGAAATTAACGAAGCATTCGCACCGCAATCAATCACAATAACCCTGAATGATGACATCGACATCAGCCGAGGCGATATGATAGTTAAGCCCAACAATCAACCTCAACAAAGTCAAAACGTAAAGGCGATGATAAGTTGGTTTAACGAAAAACCTTTGCAACTGCAAGGCAAATACACAATGCGACATACCACCAACACCCTGCGTTGCATTGTGAAAGACATTGAGTTTAAAATGGACATAAACAAATTGGAGCGAAACTACGACGACAAACAAATCAAGATGAATGACATTGCTCGCATAAGTCTCAAAACCACAAAACCAATTTTCTATGACCCATACAGAATAAACAGAAACACAGGCAGTTTCATCCTCATCGATGAAGCCACAAACGAAACAGTAGGAGCAGGCATGTTATTGTAAAAACACAAACATAAAAAAGGTTTCACTAATTTGTGAAACCTTTTCCTTCTGCCAATAGGACAATAAAAACTTAAATCCTAACCAATATATGCCCCCATTTGAAACAATTATAGTAGCAATAGTTATACTATTTCTAATAGTATCACTGTACAAAGAAATAGTGGGTCCCACCACGACATTTATAATTGCAATAATAATACTTGGCATAACCCGAGTGCTTACCCCTCGTGAAATCCTGAGCGGTTTTGCCAACGAGCAAGTTGCTATAATTGTAATGTTACTAATGTTGGGAGATATATACAGGCGAACCTCCGTCTTGGATATACTCTTCAACAAAGTTTTTGACAAGGCAAATACCACCTTCAAATTCAATGCAATAGTGATGTCGTTGGTCGCACCGCTATCGGCATTTTTGAACAATACGCCCCTCGTAGCCCTCATAATGCCGTATGTGCATTCGCGTGCAAGAAAAACCGGCGAATATGTATCACAGCTGATGATACCCTTGTCGTTTGCCGCCATACTCGGTGGTTGCTCTACTTTGATAGGAACGTCTACAAATTTGATAATCAATGGGTTACTGACCGACCAAAACATAATTCCCAACCTGCAAGCATTAGACATTTTCGACTTTGCCCCGGTAGGAGTTCCCATGATGGTAATAGGAATTTTATACTTATTGTACTTTGGACCAAGGCTTTTGCCGAAACGTCATAGTCCAAGTGTCAATATAAATTCTATAAAACGAAAATATATTGTAGAAACAAGAATAAAATCAACCAGCAAATGGGTGGGGAAAACCATAAAAGAGGCAGGCATAAGCAAAATGGAAGATCTTAGATTATTGGAAATCCTAAGAAACGACCTGCGAATAACAACAATTTCCCAAGATATAACTCTGAAAGAGAATGACATACTACTATTTACGGGAAGTACCACTGCCATCGCTAACCTGTTAGACTCAACCGAAGGTTTGATAATACCTGCCGTCGGAATGTTTGCACACAAAAAAAACACGGAGGTAATAGAAGTGGTAATATCGCATAAATCGGGCATGATACGCAAATCGCTGAAAGAGGTAAATTTCCGCGAACGCTTTGATGCAACAGCAATAGCAATACATCGAAACGGCGAAACGCTATCGGGCAAAATCGGCAATATCGAATTAAAAGCCGGCGATACAATATTGCTACTTTCGGGAATATATTTTTACAAACGCCTGCAAGAAACCACCGACCTATATTTAATATCGCGCATTAAAGAATTTAACCGCCTTGGAGTTTGGCGAACGGCTCTGCTGATAGGCGGAACAATTCTCGTAATAGCCTTATCGACCTTCAAGCTGATACGATTTTTCAACGGGCTTTTAACCCTGCTGACGCTCCTTACTTTATTCAAAATAACACGCCCAAAAGACATCATCAAATCCATAGACCATGAGCTTGTGGTGATAATAGCAATGTCGTTGGCGTTGGGTGTGGCAATGATAAAAACAGGCATGGC
>PDWI01010784.1_pt1 | contig 10159 bp, 8 predicted proteins | sample 1430891 | NCBI WGS metagenome assembly PDWI01 (sample SAMN01162508, study PRJNA174530) | Oral metagenome, whole genome shotgun sequencing project. | biome: Marine environment; feature: Marine mammal; material: Swab sample of the gingival sulcus; isolation source: swab sample of gingival sulcus... | reverse complement strand
AACACTAACTAAATCAATATACTTCTCCGTTAATTATAGTTTTATCAATAAGATTAGAACCAAAGAAATATGGAATTTGATTTATATTATTCAAAGGCTTTGTAATAATAAAATTAGCCAATTTTCCCTTTGCTATACTTCCTACTTGATTTTGAAGTTCCATTGCATATGCTCCATTGATAGTTGCAGCATTGATAGCCTCTTCCGGTAACATTTTCAGTTTTATACAAGCCAAACTCACTACAAAATTCATATTGCCTGAGGGAGACGACCCCGGATTGTAATCACTGGCTAAAGCCACTCCCAATCCTGAATCTATCATATCCCTTGCCGGTGGAAATTTCAAATTCAAAAAGAATGCTGTACTTGGCAACAAGGTAGGAACAGTATTGGAGTTCCTCAATGCTTCTATCTCCTCTTTGCCTGTATATTCCAAATGATCAACAGATATTGCTTCATTAAGAACACCTACTTGTATCCCTCCCGAATAATCCAACTCGTTGGCATGAATCTTGGCCTTCAGGTTGTACTTGGCTCCTGCCTTGAGAATTTCATCCGTTTCTTTTGGCGTAAAAAATCCCTTATCGCAGAAAACATCAATATAATCGGCAAGTCCATTATCTGCGATATAAGGCACCATTTTATCAACTATCTCCGAAATGTACATTTCTCTATTGGCTTTATATTTCTCAGGCAAAGCATGCGCACCAAGAAAATTAGCCTTGATAGGTATTGGAGAATTTTCTTTAAGTCTTTTTATTACCCTCAACATCTTCATTTCGGCATCAAAACTAAGCCCATAACCACTTTTTATCTCAACTGCTCCCGTCCCAAACTTAATCATTTCATCCAACCTTTGCATCGCAGAATGGTAAAGGCTTTCCTCATCGGCGGCCTTGACTTTCTTTGCCGTATTGAGTATACCTCCTCCCCTCTTGGCTATTTCTTCGTAGGTAAGCCCCTTTACCTTATCAATAAACTCTCCCTCACGAGAGGCAGGAAAAACTATATGGGTATGAGAATCCACCCAAGTAGGAAGTACGATTGAGCCTTTTGCAGAAATAACTGTATCCGCATTTTGAGGACAACTCTCCATTTTGCCAAATTCTTCTATTTTGCCACCTACAACAAGGATATATGCATTTTCTATTTCTTCTAATTGAGAAAGAGACTTACCTTTCTTATAAGGGTAAGTCTCATAATCACTACTTATTAACTTATTAATATCTCTAACTAAAAAAGATTTTCCTTTCATCCGTTTATTATTTTACAGTTTATAATTATATTGCTAAAATTGCCCAAGCAACAAATTTATCTAATTGTAAACAATAAACTGTATTTATATCATAATAATTTTATTTATTCAAACAATTTGACAAATCCCTTTATTCCCATTTTTTCCTCTATGGATGCTTTCAGAGTTCTGGCATCAGCCACATCTTGGTAGTCTCCCGCTACAACTTTGTAAACTATAGTATTATCCAAATAGTTATTCAAAATCATTATGGGCTCATCAAACTTAGAATTAAATTCGTTCACAATTCTTTCCGTATTCGCGTAGTCGGTGTACACACCGACTTGGACGCGATACGAATTGGTGGTTTCAACAGTTACATTACTATCAAAATAGTTATTATCATTATTAACATCATTCAGGTTTCCATTGGAAGATGAAGAACCGCTACCGGGAGCAATATTCTCCTCGTTTATCATAGCATTATCTTCTTCTATTATTTTATAATCTTTTCCCGACAATTGAGCCAACACATCATTCATTTTGGAGGGCGACATTGACTCCTCAAAACGCCTTATTACTTTGCCATTGTTGTCCAAAACAACAACTGTAGGTAAAACATTAACCCTATAATCTTCTTTGAGGGTATATCCATCAAAATCGTCAATATTTACTTTCAACGAAATGAAATCCGATTTCAAAGCCTTTGATATCCTTTGATCTGAGTAAGTAGTTTCGTCCATCCACTTACAAGGCACACACCAATCGGCATAAAAATCAATAAATACGTATTTGTTCTGCGTTCGAGCAATTTCTTTGGCAGTAGTAAGAGATATAGATTTAAATGGAGTATCAATATTTTTTGCGATTGCACTATTGACAGAAGCAACCACAAAAACCAGTAAAACGATTGACAAATTTCTTACATTTTTCATATTATAAATCAATTTTTATTGACAATTTGCAATATTTTTAATCAACTACACATATATCATAGCAATATGTATGCCAATTTCATTATTTAAATCAAAATATAAAATAAAAAATATAATAATTATTATTTATCAATAATTTATAATAAAAAATTTAAAGCAATATATTTATATTTAATTTTTTATAATTTTTAAAAAATACAAAACAAGCTTAAAACAGCTAAAAAAAAGACCTATCAGATAAAAATAAAATTGAAATAAAACCTAAAAAGTTGAGACCAAAACATACCATAAATATAGCTAAAAAACAACGTCTTCATCATATTATAATAAAATTCAATACGTTTTTTATTGTGCATTTTCCATTAGATAAATTGCCATGTTAATCAATTGTTAATTACTTTTGCGGCTTGACTAAAAAAATAATTAGCAGATGGCAACAACTTCAGATATTAGAAATGGGCTTTGTATGAATTACAATAATGATGTGTATGTGGTTACAAAATTTCAACATGTCAAACCGGGGAAAGGAGCCGCCTTTGTAAGAACTAAATTGAAAAGTATCTCTACAGGAAGAGTTATCGATGTAACCTTCTCGGCAGGTCATAAGATAGATGATGTGAGAGTAGAAAGAAGAACACACCAGTTTTTGTATAAAGACGATTCAGGGTATCACTTTATGAACAACGAAACTTATGAGCAAACTTGGTTGAATGAAGATATGATACCAAGCCCACAATTCTTAAAAGAAGGAGATAGCGTTGATATTTTGTTCCATTCAGGAAATGAGCAAGCTCTTTTGGCGGAAATGTCTCAACATACAATACTTGAGATAACATACACTGAACCCGGACAAAAAGGAAATACCGCTACCAATGTCACTAAACCGGCAACAGTAGAAACCGGGGCAGAGATAAAAGTTCCCCTATTCATAAATAAAGGAGACAAGGTAAAAATCCTTACGGAGACGGGAGAATATTTGGAAAGAGTAAAGTAGAGTTAATAAACAACCATTAATAATATATTATGGATAAAAAAGAAATTCAAAGCTTGATAAAGTTGATAAATGAATCCAATATTTCAGAATTCAAATTGGAAGACGGAGACTTAAAACTTACAATAAGAACGGGCGAATATCACAAATCAAAGGCAGTTCCAACACAAAATACTATTGTTGGAGTACCTCCGGTTCAGGTTGCTACCAGTCAGCCTGCCGTACAATCTCAAGACACACCTCCCCCTGCTCCTGTACCTTCTGTTGCAGCTTCTAAGAAGACTGCTCAAACAGAAGAAAATGATGGTGGAGCTGGAGACACAAACTATCTTGAAATAAAATCTCCTATTGTAGGTACATTTTATCGCGCACCGGGACCTGACAAAGACCCCTATGTAAAGGTGGGAGACACTGTAAGTAAGGATAGCGTGGTTTGTATTGTGGAGGCAATGAAATTGTTCAACGAAATAGAAGCGGAAGTAAGCGGAAAAATAATTGACGTACTAGTAGAGGATGCAACTCCTATAGAATATGATCAAGTATTGTTTTTGGTAGATCCAAAGGGATAAATAGCTTGATTTTTTTATTTGTAAGTGATTTGATTTTTTTTCAATCACTTGTGTTTTCTTTGTTAGAAATCTTTGATAAAGTATCAAAATACAACAAAAGCTCCAAAGGTTTCCCTTATTTAATAAAAACAAATTGGAAGATGTTTAACAAAATACTTATTGCTAACCGTGGAGAAATCGCTCTAAGAATAATACGAACCTGCAAGGAAATAGGAGTAAAGACTGTAGCAGTGTATTCTACATCGGATAAAGATAGTCTTCATGTCAAATTCGCAGATGAGGCGGTATGTATAGGACCTCCTAATTCAGACCAATCCTACTTAGATCCGGCAAGGATTATGTCGGCTGTAGAAATCACAAATGCAGATGCCATACATCCCGGATATGGATTTATGGCTGAAAGTGCTGATTTTGCAGAAGTATGTGGGCAACATAATATCAAATTTATAGGACCGACTCCCGATATGATAAAAAAAATGGGAGATAAGATAACGGCAAAAGAAACAATGATAAAAGTTGGAGTGCCTGTTATTCCCGGTTCGAAAGGGCTGTTGAAAGACGTAAAAAAAGGACTTGAAATAGCTGAAGACATAGGTTACCCTGTAATACTAAAAGCTACTGCAGGAGGTGGAGGAAAAGGCATGAGAATTGTTAGAAAACCTGAAGAATTTGAAGAAAATTGGGATTCAGCCAAGAAAGAGGCAAGAGCATCATTCGCAAACGATGGGTTGTATATTGAAAAATTTATAGAAAATCCTAGACATATAGAATTTCAAATCGTAGGAGACAAATTTGGAAATGTTGCACATCTATCCGAGAGAGAATGCTCTATACAGAGAAGACATCAAAAGCTGATTGAAGAGAGTCCATCTCCTTTTATGACAAAAAAACTCAGAAAAGAGATGGGAGAAGCCGCTGTAAAAGCAGGAAAAGCAATCAACTATGAAGGCTTGGGAACTGTGGAATTTCTTGTTGACAAGAACAAGGACTTCTACTTTATGGAGATGAACACCAGAGTACAAGTCGAGCATACCGTTACAGAAGAAGTAATAGAATACGACCTTATAAAAGAACAAATAAAGATAGCTGCAGGAATGCCTATTACCGGCAATAATCATTTGCCAAAAATGCATGCTATTGAGTGTAGGATAAATGCAGAGAATCCTTTCCGCAATTTTGCACCAAGTCCGGGTAAAGTTACCTCTTATCACGCTCCGGGAGGATACGGCGTAAGGGTTGATTCACATGTATATGCCGGATATATGATACCTCCTCACTACGACTCTATGATTTCGAAGCTGATATGTAGAGCTAGAACAAGAGAGGAAGCTATCTCAAAAATGAAAAGAGCATTGAGTGAGTACATCATAGAAGGTGTAAATACCACTATACCACTTCATCTACAGTTGATGAACAACAAGGCATTTGTTTCAGGCAAGTTTGATACCGGTTTTATGGATAATTTTGAGATAAAAAAACCATAAAATTTAGCTTGTGGCATTTAAGTAATTAAAGCTGTTCTATGATATGATTAGGGACATAATAAAAGGGCTAAAACCTTATAAATATTGGCTGGCGGGAAGTATTATCTCTAATATATTGATGGCAATATTTACCATTGTAGGGGTACCTTTATTTATGCCATTTTTCAAACTACTATTTGACCCCAAAAAGTATTCAATAATAAAAGCGACTTTACCTGACAACCCCAATATGAGGGATTATTTGAACTACGAACTAATAAAGTTTATAGAGGGGAAAGACTTCAAAACAGCTCTGATATACGTTATACTAGCATTTTTTGTATCTTTTTTACTAAAGAACATATTCCGCTATTTAGCAGCTTTCTTTATAACTCCTGTTAGAACAGGATATATACGTGATTTACGAAAAGAACTTTACAACCATTTGGTGGGATTGCCTTTGTCATTTTTCAAAAATAGAAAAAGAGGAGATTTGCTTTCTAGGATGAGCATGGACATGCAAGAAGTCGAAAATAGTATAGTAAATGGATTTGATGCGTTGATAAAATCTCCTATTATAATTATCGGTACCTTAGCAATGATGCTATTTATGAGTCCTAAACTTACTTTGTTTGTAATAGTTTTGCTACCTCTTACTGTATTGTTGATAGGTGGTGTATCAAGAAAAATGAAAACTCAATCTTCCTCTGCACAAAATTATCTTGGTTTACTTCTGTCTATATTGGAAGAGACAATTGGAAGCCTTAAAGTTATTAAGAGCTTCAACGCTATGGAAATGTCAGAAAATAACTTTAACGAAACTAACAATGCATACAAAAACATTCTTACAAAGCTACACTGGCGAAGAGAGATAGGGTCGCCATTAGCAGAAATATTGGGGATATTGATAGTTTCGTCATTGATGTGGTATGCAGGAATACTGATTTATGAAGGAGACCTAGACTCGGCTGAATTTATTTCTTTCATTTACGCATTTTTCTTAATTATTGAACCTTCAAAATCATTTTCAGCAGCGTACTATTCCTTTCAAAAAGGAGCTGCTGCACTGGAGAGAATAGATGAAATAATGGAGGCAAAAAACGACATAAAAGATAGTGAAAACACAGTAGTAAAAACATCTTTTGAAAAGTCGATAGAATTCAAGAATGTTTGGTTCAAATATGCTGATTCTGACAGTTATATTCTAAAAGATATATCTTTCAAAATAGAAAAAGGTCAAAAAATTGCATTCATTGGTGCTTCGGGAGCAGGGAAAACGACTTTGGCCGATTTACTATCCAGATTTTACGATATTCAAAAAGGACAAATACTGATTGATAACATTGATATAAGAGAAATTAATCTAAAGAGCTTGCGCAATATTATAGGTATAGTTTCTCAAGACAGCTTATTGTTTCACGACAATATCATAAACAACATAGTGTTTTCAGATAAGAATTATGACCAAGACAAGCTAGAAAAATCAATAGACATATCTTCTGTAAAAGAATTTGTTCCCGATTTGGAAACCGCTGAAAAGACAATTATAGGCGACCAAGGAACAAAATTGAGTGGAGGTCAAAAACAAAGAATAGCAATCGCAAGAGCCATTTACAAAAATGCGCCTATTTTGGTATTGGACGAAGCGACTTCCGCTCTAGACTCTGAATCCGAAAAAAAGGTAAAATTAGCCCTTGATGAAGTAATGAAAAATAAAACCTCTGTAATAATCGCTCACAGATTATCTACTATTAGTGAAGTAGATAAAATAGTAGTGCTCGACAAGGGAGAAATAATAGAAATAGGAAGTCCTAACGAACTTTTGAAGAACAAAAGTGGCGCATACTACAAATTTATAAACCTTCAGAAATTATAACAAAAACCTTTGAGTGCCCAAAAAGATGAGTTTGAGGTAAGGAAATTGGGAAACACTGAGATTTTTTAGAAATTGAATTTATTAAAAAATAATAAGTTTTTATATTTTGAGTATTTTTGCAGTGAATAATATTTTATACCATTTGTACTTATAAGTGACGCATTGGATATGGCTTATTTTACACCATTTATGTGCGGCAATTTATAATTCAAAATGGCATTGATGGTTTTGATTTATATTTAGCTTTGCATTGATGCAAAAATTATTATTAATAGTAAGCATTTTTTTATTTCAATATTCGATTTACGGACAATTGAATATTGGTTTGTTTCCAATAAATTATGGCGATAATTTGGAGATTAGATACTCTGTAGATTGTATAGACAAAGAGATAATTAATCAAGTAAGTGCTCACGCTACTTGGGATATAAGTGATTCGGACTCTCCCCTACAAGAGGAGGTATTGATAAGAAAGTACAATCATTTTTACAATTTGAAAGATGTATATGAGGTTTCAAATGGTATAGATAAGGTGTTTTGTAAGAGATATGGTAAAAATTTTGATGAAGTAGGATTCGAAATGATATTGCCAAACAAAAAACAACATATCGTAAAATACAATAATCCACTATCTTTTTCTACGACTTCGCTTATATACGGTGCTATTTCATCTGATTCTACCTCGTTTCATATCGATTTTGTCAGAGAAGATTTGCCGGATAAACTTCAAACAAAATTGCCAAAGAATATAAATTCTATAAAATTAATTGGAAATATAAAGCGTAGATACCATTGTGATGCTCATGGCAATTTTATCCTTGAAAATAATTCTATTACAGCTCTTAGAGTAAAAGTAATACAGGATATTGACGTGAAACTCTATGACGTAAATAGCGGAGATGAAATTCCATTTTTAAATTTAGATACAAAAAGATTATTTTTCAAGGAAATAGGGGAAACTGTATATTACTTGTATTACTCTAATATTTCAAAGCATTTTTTTGCTAAAGCTATATACTCAGATAAAAGTGATGGCTATATTTTAAAATTCCAAAAAGACAACTTCAAAAGAGAACCATTAAATTTTAATTCGTTGAGCAATGCTTTTTATATCTATCCCAACCCTACTTTTGGAGATTTAAAATTGTTTATCAACAATGACAAAAAGGGCAAATTTAATCTTGGAATATACAATATAATCGGCAAAAAAATTTGGAATAAAGATATAGTCCTAAATGGAAATGACTTATTCAGATATGATTTTTCATTCTTGAGGAAAGGAACATACCTAATAGCAATCAAAGATAAGTACGACAACATAGTTTCGGTAAAAAAATTAATAATATTATCTATATAGACATTCAAGGGTTTATATTACTACATTATATATTAATAGACAATCCTACACCTGAATAGCAGACTAAAAAACGCCTATGAAATACAAAAACATTGCAATAATTATGATTTTATTTATTGCCTACACTGCAAAAAGTCAGGCTAATATCGACAACTTGAAAGAGGCGGTAAAAAAATTGGAAGCAGTTTCTAACTCTCACGTGGGAATATCTATTTTTGACCTACAGAATAAAAAAGAAATTTTTTCCTCAAATTCTAATAAAACCTTTACGCCTGCATCTGTACTCAAGCTATTCTATACACTTGCTGCAGTTGAGACAAAAGGTAAAAACTTCAAATTTTCTACAGATTTTTATCACACAGGAGATATTCTTTACGATGGTACCTTGGAAGGAGACTTGTTGATATTTTCTTCAGGAGACCCAAGTTTTGGCTCTCCCAGATATTACAAAAAAGGAATTGAAACTACATTAGAAATTATTTACAAAAAACTAAAACAAAAAAACATCTCTTGCATTGACGGAAACATAATACTGATTGTACCAAACCAATCCTATCCTGTAAATGGAAACTGGGTAAATGAAGATATTGCAAATTATTATGGAGGCGGCACTTGGGCATTCAACTTCAACGACAACGAATATAAGATAAAATTTGATTTAGGCAAAGACGTTGGAGCCGGCACAGAAATAACACAGGTATTCCCACATATACCGGGTATTTCTATTTCTAATAAAGTAACCGTAGGGAAGGAAGGAAGCGGCGACAATGCCTATATATATGGAGATGTACTGAGTTACAAAAGATATATTAGAGGAACTCTTAGCGATAATAAAAACACAATAAGAGGAGCCATCCCCAATCCTCCTAAAACTTTTATGAAAATACTTGGCAGTTTCCTTGACAAGAAAGGGATATACCACAACAAAATGACAATACTGCAAGGAGATAAATCTGAAAAGCAATTTTTATTCTCAATACAATCCCCATCCTTATTAACTCTAGCCAAAGAATGCAACGACTACAGTATCAATCTCTACAGTGAAGCTTTTGCCAAAATGTTGTGCCTTAACTCAAATCATCCAAATGACTATTTATACAACGAAGAACTAGAATATTTTTTCAAAAGATACAATATCGACACAGATAAAATTCACTTAGATGATGGATGTGGTCTGTCTCCTAAAAACTTGGTATCGCCACGTGAAATTAATAAATTTATAATTAGTATTGTAGAAAAACTAAACCTAAAGACAGTGCTTGATATCATGCCTCAAGTAGGCAAAGACGGACACTATAAAAACATATTGAAAAAAAATAAAAACTATTGGATGAAAAGCGGCTCTATAGAAGGGGCAAGAAATTACAGCGGCATATACAAAAACAATAACAACAAATACTTTGTATTCTCTGTAATGACCAACAACAATCTACCGGACAAAAGTAAAAGTATAAGGAAAAACATTTTAAACGTCATCCAACAGATTAGCAGAAACCTTTGAATAACCCAAAATATGAGGCAAGTTTGAGGCTAGAGAAAATTTCATGCCATTTGCACTTATGAATGTCGCATTGGATATGGCAAAGTAAAATAAGGCAGATAGAGGCATAAAACGCAGGCATATGCCGTAGCTATGACGAGGCTTTATAACAAAGATATGACTTATTTTACTCCATTTATATGCGGCAATTTATAGTTCAAATGGTATAGACCCACAGCAACCTTATGGTTGTG
>PDWI01010783.1_pt1 | contig 10159 bp, 6 predicted proteins | sample 1430891 | NCBI WGS metagenome assembly PDWI01 (sample SAMN01162508, study PRJNA174530) | Oral metagenome, whole genome shotgun sequencing project. | biome: Marine environment; feature: Marine mammal; material: Swab sample of the gingival sulcus; isolation source: swab sample of gingival sulcus... | reverse complement strand
TTCGGCTAAGTTATCATATTCAACCTTTAAAAAGCCTGCGGTATAAGGACCGAAGTTTTTGCGAGCGTTTTCATCATTAGAAAATGAAATTACGGTTGTTGTGCGACCGTGGAAGTTATTTTCACAAACGATAATTTGAGCCTCATTTTCGGCAATGCCTTTTTTCTCATACGCCCATTTTCGGCAAATTTTAATCGCTGTTTCTACCGCCTCAGCCCCTGTATTCATCGGCAATAACTTATCAAAGCCAAAATATTCGCTAGCAAATTGCTCAAACTCACCTAATTGGTCATTATAAAATGCTCGTGACGTTAGGGTTAGCGTTTGGGCTTGTTCAGTTAACGTTTTAATGATTTTTGGGTGGCAATGTCCCTGATTGACCGCAGAATACGCCGATAAAAAGTCGTAATATTCCTTGCCCTCAACGTCCCAAACTTTTACCCCTTCACCTTTGGCAAGCACCACAGGCAGTGGGTGGTAGTTATGAGCACCGTATTTGTCTTCTAAATTGATATAGTAATCGGAGTTTTGTTGTGAGTTGTTTATCATAGGTTATCCTTCATTGGTTATATCAATCCTACAAAGCAGCCCATCCCATATTGTGTAGGTCAAACTTACTCGAAGTATTATTTATACATCTTTGTTCGTTTTCTTCGATAGGTTAATTTGTAGAAACGCTATTACAATGCTATTACATCGTGTGCTAGTGTAAAAACTGGTTAGCGAGTATATCATATCGTTTAGTTAGATTGAATGGTTAATCCACATACACCACCTTTAGTGGTGGAAAGCCATTAAACTCAACCGAAGAATAAGAGTTGGTATAAGCACCAGTGGTTAACCAATATATCTTATCACCAATGGCAAGGTCTTGTGGTAGTTGGTAGTTGCTGTCTTCGTACATGATATCAGTTGAATCACAGGTAGGGCCTGCAAGAATAACAGTACCAGATTCGGTAGCGGTTTCCATTTTTGGCGTATAGACAGGGTATTTAATTGCTTCGCCCAGCGTCTCAATCAACCCTCCAAATAGACCTATATCTGTATAAACCCAACGGGTTAAATCCGTACGAGATTTACGCGAGATTAGCACGACCTCAGAGACTAGTACGCCTGAGCCACCAACCAATGACCTGCCTGGTTCGAGGATAATCTCCGGCATGTCTTCTTCATCATAATCATCTGCTAAATAGCGATTAATTTCTTCAGCATAGATTTTAATTGGGTTTACTTCACTGATGTAGTTGGCAGGCATACCACCGCCTAGATTGATCATTTTAATTTTAATATCTTCTTCGTACTTCATCCAGTCAAACATATATTTGACTTTTGATAAGGCATCGTCCCATGCTGCTACGTCTTTTTGCTGGCTACCAACGTGAAAAGAAATCCCATAAGGTTCAAGTCCCATCAGCTGTGCTTGTACCAATAAATCAATCGCCATGTCAGGATGGCAACCAAACTTGCGGGATAGGGGCCATTCGGCAGTTTCTGAACCTTGTACTAAAATACGGACAAAAATTCGAGAATTTGGGGCATATTTGGCAATATTTTTTAGGTCGGCTTTAGAGTCCGTTACAAATAGGCGTACGCCCTTATCATAGGCATATTTGACGTGTTCGGCTTTTTTAATGGTATTCCCATAGGAAATCCGCTTTGGATCAACGCCAGCTTCAAGCACACGATCTAGCTCGAAGACAGAGGCACAATCAAAGTTTGAGCCTAGTTCTGCAAGTAAGCTGACAACTTCAGGTGCGGGACTGGCTTTCATCGCATAGTGGATTTTTGCATTGGGAAATAGCCCAATCATCTCTTCATATTTTGCTTTAATACGGCTTAAATCAATCACCAGATAAGGCGTTTGTAATGGCATGCCTTCTGCATCTGTCTGCACTTGAGTAAATTTTTGCCATTGCATTTCATTAAAATAACTGTTAATTTTAATCATAGTCGAAGTTTCCCATTATATCTTTATTTAGGGTTGCCGTACGCCCAAATTTACTATTAACATGATGGACTGTTTTTTCGTAACGATGATAGGGATAAGCCCTATATAGTTCCCTAAATTAAAGGCGTGATTTTCTCATGTTTTGGGATGGTTAAGCAAGTGATTTTGATTAAGTTTTTGGGATGGTAGAGTTTTTAATTCTAGTAACTATCGTGTGAGTAGGTGAGTGGATGATGATAGACATAAAAAGTGACTGTGGGTGAAATATGGTGAAGTAGGGAGAAATTTAATTGTGGATAATGGAAATAATAGCAATAAGGAAAATAACGCTAATAACAAGGGGCTAATCTGTAAAAAACACACCGATAACTTTTATTATATTGATGGATTATCACCGCCTAATTTGTTGATGTTTGCCAAGCGTCAACAGCTTAATGGTATAGAGCAAAATCTCAATACGTTAGTAGAATATACTGCTAATACTTGGCAACAGAATCGACAATCTGCTGAAGTGAGTAAAAATACCTTACAGGGTAAGATAGTTGAATCTTTTTTTGTCGATTTTATCAACTTATACAATCACAATAATCATAAGCAAAATAATAAGCGTCAAGATAAGCATCAATATCAACAATTGGTATATCTATCTTATGATGATATTAGAACAGATGCTTATAAAAAGCATGCGCCCTTTGATGGATTATTGTTTCAAAAGGATAATCCCTATATCGATCAAGTCATTGCTCAAATCACAGCTGACATTCAGCAAGGTGGTAAGTGGGGTAAAATTAGCCAACAAACTCGTCAGCTATGCCGTCAGCATCGCATTTATAGCATTGAGATAAAGTCTTCTAAAATTCCAAAGCGTGCCTTACCAAAGGCAGTGTCGAACCCGCAAAAGGTTGCTTATCAACGCCAATTGATTGATAATTTACGTCGGCTTGATGTGTTTAAATACCCAAACTTTAATCGCAACAGTGCGAGCAAGATTTATCATGCCAAAGGTTATTTTGATTGGGTACGAAACAATATCCATGCGATGCAAGACAAAAGTGATAAAGAGATTATTTATCAAGAGATTGCAAATAGTTCGGATATCTATACACGAATATTTATTGATGATAAACAACAGGATGCCGAGGGTAACGCTTTATTTCTTGCTTATATGTTAGGGTATGTGTTTGTCGATGAATTTTATGATGATTTGCATATTATGAGTTTTCCTTCGGTAAAATCAAAGCATGCCTTGTACGCTACCTATCCCATTGCCAATTCTCATAATTTTGATAGCTTATTTTATACTGAGAAGTTATGGGGCTGAAGTATTTAACTGTATTTTTTGTTAAAATAGCGGGTTATGAATACTCAACATATTAAACACTGGATAAGAGAGCAAGCATTAGACTTAGGGTTTGCTGATTGTGGTTTTGTTTCGGTTGATGATCCATTGTTTGCCAAACAAGTCATCCGCCTAAAGCAGTGGCTGGATAAAGGGTACGAAGGTCAATTAAAATTTTTGCATAATCATCATGAATTAAGAGCAAATCCTGCTAAATTGGTAGAAGGTGCAAAAACGATTATTAGCGTCCGTATGGATTATCTTGCGGATCCACCAAAGCGACGCAGAATTGAAGATAATAAACGCCCTAATAATGCCATTATTGCCCGTTATGCTAGAGGGCGTGATTATCATAAAGTGATGAGAAGTCGATTAAAACAGCTTGCTAAACGCATTGAGCAACAGCTCCCAGAGTGGCAAGTTGGCAATGAAGATAACTTTGTTTTTCGTCCTTTTGCTGATTCTGCTCCTATCTTTGAGCGTGCAATCGCTGAGCAGGCAGGTTTGGGCTGGACAGGTAAACATACCTTGTTGATTAATAAAAATGCAGGCTCGTTTTTTGTCTTAGGCGAGTTATTTATCAGTATTGAATTACCACAGGAAGCATTGGGACAACCGGTATCGGCTCATTGTGGTAACTGTACTTCTTGTATTGATATTTGCCCAACAGGAGCGATTGTTGAACCCTATCAGGTGAATGCTAGTGCCTGTGTATCTTATCTGACAATTGAGCATGATGGGGTGATTCCTTTGACTTATCGCAAAGGAATAGGTAACCGAATCTTTGGCTGTGATGATTGTCAGATAATTTGTCCGTGGAACCGTTATGCTCAAGTGGCAAAGATAGAAGATTTTAACCCTCGTCATGGCTTAGATACTGTCACCTTACTTGAGCTTTGGCAGTGGACAGAGGCTGAGTTTGAACAAAAAACGCAGGGTAGCCCGATTCGACGTACAGGCTATGTGAATTTTTTGCGTAATGTCGCTATTGGTTTAGGCAATGCAAATAAGAATCCCTCCTATATTGAGCAACTAAAACAACGCTTAGGGAAATATGGTGCAGTCCTTGATGAACATATATTGTGGGCGATCAATGAGCAGATGCTTTAGGGAGTGTTGAGAATTTAGACCCTAGTACGGTTTAGTGGAATGCTAAGGTTATTTCTTTTAATTTTTGTTGATTTTGACCATTCATCTTATCACTCAACAACAGATTATCCACTGCCACCTCATCAAGCAATTCATTGGGCAAACCGTCTAAGCTATCATAGCTATGGCTGATAAGTAGGCGGTGCTTGCTATCTGTTTGTCCCTGTTTGACCTGCTCTGATAAGCACAATAATTGCCATAACTGCCACAGTTTGCTGTCTGCATTACCAGCATTGATTAACACTTGATTAATAGTAGGCATAGCAGGCATGGCTTTGTTATTAATTTGCTCTGAGTCTATATTGATGTTGGCAAGTTGTGTGCTTGGCCGACTTTCCTTATTTCCCTCATTCTTATCATTTATTCCATCTTTAGCTGACCAATAGACAGGATATTGATGATTTATTAGGATTGGCATGGCTCCATTAATTTGTATCACACATGCCCAGACATTGCTGTCTTTAATCTCTTGCCAGCCTGTCATTGCTTTAATGGATAGCTTGCCGTCCTCGCTTTGCCAACTGCGACCACTTGTACAGGGTAAAACGCTTTGACTGTCCACATTTAGCTGTTTTTTGCCTGCTTGCCATAGATAACCGACAGGCATGCTCTGTTTTAGTGATTGACTTGCCTGTATCAGTGTTGGGCTAGGCGTTTGTACGATGATACCCGTAAGCCCAGTGCGTGGTGATACGCCGTTTTTTGCCAACACTTCAAACCAATTTGCACTTAGTTTTTGGGCCAGTTTTGTGTCTAGCTGTTTATTTAGTATGCTCAATTGTTTTTGGTAAGATTGTTTATCTTGTTGTTTGATCTGTCGTTGGCTATATTTGTGATGTTCAGCAAGAATCAACCAACGACTATCACCATGACGAAGTAAGATACTCGTAATTGGACTACGACCACTGCTTGCCTTATTATCCAATAGAGTGAGATAAATCGGCTTATCCGTAGTGGTCATTTGCTTAGCTTGAAACTGGTTTTGACTAGTAAACTGACCGTCAAGCTGACGACTGTTTTGGTTGGCTAATAACATCATTAACAACAGCAACGGAGGCAATGACCACACCTTACTCATGGTATGTCGTGGCAACAGCATGGGCAAGGCGATTAGTATCATAATCAGTATCATGCCAGCGTTGATACTAGTGTAGAGCCATGCTTGATTGGCAAAACTGGGTTGATTAGATTGAATATCCCCCAATCCAACCAACCATGCCAAAAATCCATGCAAGCCCTCAAGCAAAAAGGCTAACAACCGCCACAACATATCTGCCACACTGGGCACAACCAAATAAAACACCCCTGCCAATAAGTTTAACGGCACAATAATCCAGCCATAAATGCCAATGGCAAACATATTGACCAACACACCCCATAACGACACCTTACCAAACAGTAATAGAGATAAAGGCAACAAAGCAAGAAATATCCATAATTGCAACTTCACAAAAGGCATAAAAGACTTGCTCAATGCGGACAACTTTTGAATTGGCGACATATCAGCCATAGCAAGTGATAATTCAAGCGAGTGTTGTTTGTTATCTTTACCACTTCTAGCTTGCCTCGTATTCATGCTAATTTCATAGCTAATCAACAACATCACGGCGACAAAGGACAACCAAAACCCTGCTTGCCATAACACATAAGGGTCAATGATTGCCATAATAACGGCAATGATAAGTAGTACCTGTCGAGCCGACATATCAACAATCAACCAACGAGCCACGCCCACCCCAATCAGCATATAGACGGTACGAGCAGAGGGCACATCAAAGCCTGTAAACAAAGCATAAACCGTCGCTCCAAACACCATGACCAGCCAACGCATTTGCGAGCGTGAGATACGTTGATAAATCATCGGATAACCACGATTCAACAAAGCAATCACCCCTGCGGTCAACATCACTGCCAAAAACAACACATGCGTACCAGAGATTGCCAATAAATGCGAAATTCCTGCCAGTTGATAGAGATTTTTGCTGTGCTGATTAATCAACGCTCTATCACCTGTAAGCAAACTTAACACCACTGCTTGAGCTTGCTGTTGGTTGGCTGGTAATTGCTCCCAATGTTGTTTATTTAGTCCCTGCAAAAAATGCTCACGCACTTGCCACCGCCATTGATTGAGCTGTGTTTGCCAAGCGTTACCCTTAAACTTATTATCCGTTAAAGTAATAAATCCCTGCTGATATGCCAATACCCTAGCCTGTGCGTTGACATGCCGAGAACGCAACCAACGATGAATAAAGCCTTCATCAGCCCTTGCAACTGGTGTTAGTGCCAACATCATTTGTGTAGATTGGGTGGGTTGTAGAGCGTTTAACCCTGTAAAATCCTTGCTAAATCCTGTGGGTAATTGGGTATTTTTAGCAAGTCCATTAAAGCGTGCAGATAACAACACCTTTTTACCAACTAGATAATCCAGTTGACGGTTAGCTGTCTGTGTATTGGTTAGACTCGATTTGTTTGAATGGTTGCCAAAATGAGCAAGGGTTAAAGGTTCAGCGGATTCTATAACTGCCAACTGTCGATAGCCCATATCCGCCTGTGGATAATAATTGCTATCGCTAATGCCGATTGGACGTACCTTTGCTAAAACTCGAATAGTCTGGGTAACCTCTGCTGTGATTTCATCTTGTACACTGGCAATGGTATATAGACCTGTGGATAAAACAGCTAGCAAAATAATAACCAGTTGTAATAATAGCGGAATTTTTGCGGTGTGCGATAGGCTTTGATAGAGGATATTAGCTTGCGTATTTATATCCCTGTTTCTAGCAAGCAGATTTTGCCCCGCTCGCTCAAGGATAAACAAAACAGCAATGATACCCATCACTGAATACAAAAAGCCATCGCTTAACAACAGCGAATGGCTAGGAATAATACCGCTAGTAATCAAGTTAGGCGCTGTGGATAAAGTTGCAAGCATTACCAGCAACATAAGCAAGCAACTTATCCATATACGCATGAAGATTTCCTTAGCTTAGCAACGTTAGCTTATCAGTTATTTATCAATAAGTTACCAACGTCCCTTTTCTCTATGTTTGATTGCTACGCTCATCTCTTTTGGCAGGGTCTCTGTCAGTTTTTCTGCAAGCATTTCACTAATAAACACTGAGCGATGTTTGCCTCCCGTACAACCAATAGCGACAGTAACCGTATGGCGATTATTATGCAGGCAATCAGGCAACCAACGGCTTAAAAACTTGCCAATATCTTCTCCCATTTCCGCCACTTCTGGGTATTTTGCAAAAAACTCATGAATGGGTGTATCCAAGCCTGTTAAACTTCTCAAGCCTTCTTCCCAATGCGGATTCGGCAAGGTTCGTACATCAAAGACAAAGTCCGCATCAATCGGATTTCCATGCTTAAAACCAAAAGACAGGACATTCACCGTTACTCGATTTTCAATTCCTAAATGGTTGCTAATTTGTTGTTTTAACTCATGAATATTAATACAACTGGTGTCAATGATAATATCAGCACGGCTAGCAATTGGAGCAAGTAAACGTTCTTCTTGTTGTAGCGCATTAGGCAGGTCATCAACCCTTTCAATCAGGGGGTTAGTACTTGCCAGTAAAGGGTGAATTCGACGATTTGCATCAAAGCGAGCTACCAGCATCGCATCTTGAGCGGTAGTAAAAATCACCTTTACTGCATCCTTATAGCGATTACGTAACGCTTGATACACGCTGGCAAACTCACTCAACTCTGCCTTTGGTGAGCGAACATCGATACCGAGAGCGATTTTATTGGTTTGGTTTTTTGTAAGTAGGGTTTCTACTGCATTTAAAATCAATGACAACGGCAGATTATCAATTGAATAATAGCCAAAATCTTCCAGAATATTGACTACTGAAGTTTTACCGGATCCAGAGCGTCCGGAAATAATCAGCAAACTCAAAGGTTCAACACCTCTATTTGTCTGTGCCATTGTTTTTTCCTTGTGCTACGTTTTCTTGTTCCATAGGTCTATATTTTATAGTTGCCTAGCTATACCTCAACGGTTATTTCTTGGTTGTCAAGGAGGCGAGTTTTTCCTAGCCAAGCGGCTGCTAAAACAACCAAGCTTTTATCAGTAGAGGTAACCTCTGCTAACCGTTGTGTACGTACCTTTAGATAATCAATATCAAAGCCATACGCTTGTAATTTTTTTACCGATTTTGCCAATAATTCAGGCAACCCAACGACTAGATGCTCACCACGAGTAAGACGCTTACTAAGATCTACCAGCACTTCATGTAGCCTAGGTGCGATTTCTCGTTCTTTGTCTGTAAGGTACTGATTACGAGAGGATAAGGCCAAACCATCCTCAGCCCTAACAATGTCTGCCCCTACAATCTCAATTGGATAGCTTAAATCAGCTGTTAGTTGACGGATTAACGCCAGCTGTTGATAGTCTTTTTTACCAAATAAGGCAATATTGGGCTGTACAATGTTAAATAGTTTGCTAACGACCAGACCCACGCCATTAAAGTGTTCGGGACGAGACTTACCACATAACATCTTGGCCAAATCACCCAAATATACCTGAGTTGCTGGCAGCTTTGGATATTCTGGATACATCTCTTTTATACTCGGAGCAAATACAAAGTCTGCCTCTGTGTTGATGAGCTGTTCCATATCTGCTTCTAGCGTGCGTGGATAGCTGTCAAAATCTTCTCCTACACCAAACTGAGTTGGATTCACAAAGATACTCACAATAACCACATCCGCACACTGTTTGGCCTGCTCGACCAATGATAAATGCCCCTGATGTAAGTTCCCCATTGTCGGTACAAGGGCAATACGTTTGTTTGAACGCAAGGGTTGTAAGGTATTTTGAAGCTCGCTGATGGTGTTGAGTAATAGGGTCATGCTGTGTGTCCTACAATTTTGATTGATAAATCATGTTGCTCTATTATACGCTTGACATACGATAAGTTAAAGTAAAAAACAAAAAACCGCTACCTCAGAGGTAACGGTTTGTTTTACTGCTATCGAGGTTAAGCACTTCACCTACTTAGCCTGCCTGATCTAGGAGCATATTACGAATATGTCCAATTGCCTTGGTTGGGTTGAGCCCTTTTGGACAAACGGTTACACAGTTCATAATACCACGACAGCGGAAGATACTGAACGGGTCGTCCAGACGTGCCAAACGTGCTTGTGTATCGGTGTCACGACTATCAATGATAAAGCGATAGCCATTTAGCAAGGCTGAAGGACCTAAGAACTTGTCTGGGTTCCACCAGAAAGATGGACAACTGGTAGAACAACAAGCACAAAGGATACACTCATACAGACCATTTAGCTTATCACGTTGCTCTGGGCTTTGTTTACGCTCAGCTGGTGGAGCTGGCTGGTCATTGATTAAGTATGGGTGAACCTTTTCGTACTGCTCGTAGAATTGGTTCATATCTACTACTAAGTCACGTACGACTGGCAAACCGGGAAGCGGACGAATTTTAATCTTTTCTGGTAAGGTATTCATGTTAATTAGACATGACAATCCATTCTTACCATTGATGTTCATACCATCAGAGCCACAAATGCCTTCACGACATGAACGGCGGAAAGTTAAGGTTTCATCTTCTTTTTTAAGACGTAACAATACGTCAAGTAACATACGATCAGACTCAAGTAGCTCAATCTTGTATGTTTGCATGTACGGTTTTTGATCCTTGTCAGGGTCATAACGGTATATTTCTATGGTGCGAGTACCTCGGCTCATTTTGCTA
>PDWI01023143.1_pt1 | contig 10161 bp, 9 predicted proteins | sample 1430891 | NCBI WGS metagenome assembly PDWI01 (sample SAMN01162508, study PRJNA174530) | Oral metagenome, whole genome shotgun sequencing project. | biome: Marine environment; feature: Marine mammal; material: Swab sample of the gingival sulcus; isolation source: swab sample of gingival sulcus... | reverse complement strand
CCTACTAAATTAATTGAATTATATGCCATACTTTTAGCTTCAAACAACTCTATTGTTAAACCAAAATAAGCAAATAAAAGGCATACAACACCTGCCCAACCTACGATATCTTTGTTGAATTTCATTTTTTAATTATTTATTTTATTGAAAAATTAAAACTTAATTTTATAACATATATAAATTATTAAGTTCTTGTTTTGTTAGTTCTCTCCATCTACCCCTTGGTAAATTTTTCTTTGTTAAACCTGCAAAAACTACCCTATCAAGTTTTGTAACAGTATAACCAAAATGCTCAAATATTTTACGAACAATTCTATTTCTTCCTGAATGGATTTCAATACCAACCTCTGTTTTTTTCTCTCCAGCAACATACGAAACTGCATCAATAAAAACTCTTTTACCCTCAATAACTACATCACCTCTTAACTTTTCTAAATCAGCTATTGATAATTTTTTATCTAACGAAGCATGATATAATTTACGAACATTATGTTTTGGATGAGTTAATTTTTTTGCCAACTCTCCATCATTAGTAAATAACAATAATCCTGTTGTATTTCGGTCCAATCTTCCAACGGGATAAATTCTTTCTTGGGTAGCATTTCCTATTAATTCCATTACCGTTTTTCTACCCCTATCATCTTCCATTGTGGTAATGTAATTTTTAGGTTTATTAAGTAAAATATATCGTTTTTGTTCAATTGAAATTAACGAACCATCAAAACGAACCTCATCAGTAGGTTTTACTTTATACCCCATTTCAGTAACTAATTTACCATTTACTGTAACACTTCCGTGTTCAATATATGTATCCGCTTCACGACGAGAACAAATTCCTGAATTAGCAATAAATTTATTAAGCCTAACCCCGTCATTATCTGACTTTACAGCAGGTTTTGACTGATTAGTTTTTACTCTTTTAAAATCTTTATTGTATCTATTTTTACTTTGAGGATTGCTGTTTCTATCAGCTTGTCGTCCTCTCGACGAGTTCTTTTTTTGCATTTTCTTTAATATTTTTTACAAGAATGCAAAATTACATTAAATTAATTTAATATTTTAATAATTCTATCAATTATTAAAGTTTTATTTGTAAAGATTAAACAGAAAATCCAAATTAAAATTAATGCTTTTACAATATTATATATTAACCTATAATTATTTATTGATGTTGAATTTTTAAAGAAAAAAACAATAAAAATACAGAATGAAAAAAGCATAAAAATATAATATTTCATAAAATAAAAATTATAGTATTTAAACAATACAAAAACAGGAATTATTGATAAAGACATTAAAACAATTATCAAGTTTTTTGTAGTTTTTTCACCATAAACCACTGAAAATGTTTTATAATTACCCAATATTACTCCTTTTACATTAACTAATTGTTTTGTTAATTCCTTTGCCATTATTAAAAAAAACAGAAAAACGGCATACATTAAAATTATACCTGATAAATTTTTATAATAAATAAAAACTACAAAAAAAGGTAAATTAGTAAGTATTGTTACTGATATTAACCCCAAAATAGGATATTTTTTTAGTTTGTGTGAATAAAACCAAATTCCGAAAATATAAACAGAAAAAAATAATCCTGCTCGCCAAGAAACAAGCAATCCAAAAATAAAACCTAAAAAATTAAGTGTAAAATAAATAACAAGCCGTGTTTCTTGCCTTACAAAATTATCTAAACTTGTTTTTATTGGTCGGTTTATTTTATCAATTTTACTATCATAAAAACTATTGATTATATACCCTCCTGCAATTACACAAATAGTTGATATTACAAGAAAATGTAATTTATAATCAAATATAATTTGTTTTATCGATTGAGTTTCAGAAAAAATAAAAAGTGATGATAAATATAATGCAACTATAAGAACAACAATATTATAGCCTCGTATTACCGACAGCAAACTAAATATTTTTTTTGCTAATATTTTATCCATAGCAAAAGTTTTATTAAAAATTATAAACTACCTCTAACTTATAATCTTTTAAACTTTTTTTAGCCTTTTCAAAATCTTCTGTGAAACCTAAAATATAACCTCCTCCCCCAGAGCCACATAGTTTTAAGTAATAATCATTTGTTTGAATTCCTTTCTCCCAAACTTTATGAAAAGTATCAGGAATCATAGGTTTAAAATTCTGTAAAACAATTTTTGATAATTTTTTAACATTACCAAATAATAATTTCACATCCCCTTTTAAGAAATTTTCAATACAAGCATCAGTATAAATTACAAACTCCTCACTTATCATTCTACGGAAACCTTCATTTTTCATTTTATTCATAAAAATATTTACCATCGGTTCGGTTTCTCCTATTTGCTGTGAATCTAATAAGAAAACTGCACCTTTTCCCTCTTTTTGTAAAGGAATTCCCGTAGGCTCTAAATTGTCTTTTGAATTAATAAGAATAGGCAACCCTAAATAAGAATTCAGTGGGTCTAAACCTGAACTTTTTCCGTGAAAAAAGGCTTCAAGCAAAGAGAAAATATTTTTAAGTTTCAATAATTTATCTCTTGTTACTCCTTCGGAAATTGTAATTTTATTTATTGCATATTTATCATAAATTGATGCAATTAAAGCCCCTGAACTCCCTACTCCATAACCTTGTGGAATAGAGGAATCAAAATATAACCCTTTGTTAATATCTTTTTTAAGATTTTCTAAATCAAATGAAACTAAATCAGATTTTAACTGCTGTAAATGATTGAAATAATTTCTTAAATTTTCATTTGATTTTTTTGCTTCACCCTCTAAATTTTCACTAATTTTTAATGCCCCTTTGTAAGAATTAAAAGGAATAGCAAGTCCTTTGGAATCTTTTATAATTCCATACTCTCCAAAAAGTAAAATTTTAGCATAAAACAAAGGACTTTTCATCAATTTATATTTTATCAGATTTTGCAAAAGTACAATTTTTAAATATCTTTTTATTACCTCTCTTTATTTAATTTTATATTTTTACAAAAAACAATTTTTAATGTTAAACGATTTTAAAAAACATATTGAACAAAATCTTCCCTTTTTATTAAATAAAAAGTTATTAATTGCTATTTCTGGCGGAATTGATAGTGTTGTTTTAACACATTTATTCTATAGATTAAATTTTAATTTTTCACTTGCACACTGCAATTTTAAATTAAGAAACAAGGAAAGCAATTTAGATGAAGAATTTGTAAAAAAATTAGGTAAAAAATTAAATATTGAAACCTTTACAACTTCTTTTAACACAAACGAATATTCTAAAAAAAATAAAACCTCAACACAAATATCAGCACGAGAATTGCGATATAACTGGTTTAATAAATTAGTTGAAAATCATAATTTTGACTATATAATTACAGCACATCATGCTGATGATAATTTAGAAACTTTTTTAATAAACCTAACAAGAGGAACAGGATTAAAAGGTTTAACAGGAATACCACAAATTAATGGAAATATTATTCGCCCATTATTACTTTTTTCACGAGAGAAAATCGAAAATTATGCCATAAAAAACAACATAACTTGGCGAGAGGATTTAAGTAATTCTGAAACAAAATACATCAGAAATAAAATAAGACATAAAATTGTTCCTGAACTTAAAAAAATAAATCCTGAATTACTTGATAGTTTTGAAAAAACAATCAACAATTTGAAACAAAGCGAAGAGATTATTAAAAATGAAATTGATAAAATTTCAAAAGAAATAATCACTAAAAAAAATGATATTTTAGAATTTAATATCAAAAAAATTCAACAACTTCAAAATCCTAAAATATATTTATATGAACTTTTAAAAAATTACGGATTTACTGAATGGAGTAATGTTTATGATTTACTTTCAGCACAATCAGGGAAAATTTTACTTTCAAATGAATACCAATTATTAAAAAATAGAGAGGTTTTAATTCTATCAAAAATTAATAATAATTCACAAAATAATGAATTTTCATTTTCTATTAATGAAAAAGAAATTATAAACCCTATAAACCTAAAAATTGAAAATACAACCGAAACACAATCATCAAACAAAAACTCTATTTTAATTGATAAAGACCTAATAAACACTAATCTTACCATTAGAAAATGGCAAGAAGGTGATGTTTTTTATCCCATAGGTTTAAACGGAAAAAAGAAAATAAGCAAGTATTTTAAAGATGAAAAACTATCACTTATTGATAAAAAAAACACTTGGTTATTATGTAATAACAATGAAAAATTCTCATAAAGGGGTGCCAAATATCGGCTGAGATTATACCCAATGAACCTAGAACAGGTAATGCTGTTTAGGGAATTGTGAAATTTCTATGCAATTTTGTGTAGATTTACTATTTAATTATTCAATAATCATACGAATAATTGCCTCTTTTTATTCGGTTAAAAACATTTTAATCGATGAAAAAACAAATTTTATCTATTTCATTTTTAATTGCTTCTGCGTTTCTTTTTGGTCAGGAAACAAAAAAAGATAGCATAAATTCAGAACTTTTAAACGAAGTTATTGTAAAGGGAGTTCGTGTAAAAAACAATGCTCCTGTTACCCATTCAAACATTAGCAAAGAAGAACTTTCAAAACGAAATTTAGGTCAAGACATTCCTATTTTGTTAAATTATCTTCCTTCCGTAATTTCATCTTCCGATGCTGGTGCAGGGGTTGGATACACCTATATGCGAGTTCGTGGTTCTGATGCATCTCGCATAAATATTACAATAAACGGAATTCCTTATAACGATGCTGAAAGCCAACAAACATACTGGGTTAATATTAGTGATTTTGCCTCATCAACCGAAAACTTACAATTACAACGAGGTGTTGGAACATCAACAAACGGAGCAGGGGCTTTTGGGGCAAGTTTAAATATTTTAACTGATAATATTTCAGAAAAAGCATCGGGTGAAATTTCAAATTCCTTCGGAAGTTTTGGAACAAGAAAACATACTTTTAAATATTCAACAGGAAAAATAAACAACCATATTCAATTTTTAGGTAGATTATCAAAAATTTATTCTGATGGATATATTGATAGAGCATTTTCTAACCTAAATTCATACTTTTTACAAGGAAGTTATTCCGATGAAAACACCATTATAAAAGCCCTTGTTTTCGGTGGAAAAGAAAAAACTTATCAAGCTTGGGCTGGTTTAAATTATAATCAGTTAAAAGAAAATCGTCGTCAAAATCCTTATACTTATAAAAATGAAACTGATAATTACAAACAAACCCATCATCAACTACATTTTACCCAAAAATATAATAAAAACTGGACTACAAATGTAGGTTTAAATTATACAAAAGGTAAAGGATATTTTGAACAATACAAGAAAAATAAAAAAGCAAAAGATTTTAAAAATTTAATTATAAACGGAAGCAATGTTATTGTGAATCGTTGGCTTGATAACGATTTTTATGTAATGAACTTTAATGCAAATTACAATAAAAATAATTTAGAAATAATAGGTGGAACATCATTTACAAGATATAAAGGCGACCATTTTGGCGAAATAATTTGGGGTAATAATTTAGCCCCAAACACAAACTTAAAAGACAAATATTATTTCAACAACACTATAAAAACTGAATATTCTGCATTTGTAAAAACTACATTTAACATCAATAAAAACCTAATAGGTTATATTGATTTACAAGGAAGGTTTATAAATTATAAAACCAAAGGAATTGATTCTGACCAAAGTATTTTAAACATTGAAAAAGATTTCAGTTTCTTTAATCCAAAAGTTGGATTAACATATAAAATCAATAATTTTAACAGCATTTATACATCTTATGCACGGGCAAATCGTGAGCCAAATCGTGATGATTTTAAAAATGGAATTACCCAACACGAAAGCCTAAATGATTTTGAATTAGGTTATAGATATAACACTAAAAAAACTAAAATAAATGCTAATATTTATTATATGGGGTATGAAAATCAATTAGTTTTAACAGGTGAAATTAATGATAGCGGAAGGGCTTCAAGAACAAATAGTGGAAAAAGTTACCGAGCAGGAATTGAAATTGATGCTAATTTCAATATAAATAATAAGTTATTTATTCAACCAAATTTTTCATATAGCAACAATAGAAATATTAATTTTAAAACAGAAATTGACGGAAAAATTGAAAATTTAGGAAATACTCCAATTTCATTTTCCCCTGATTTTATTGCAAGTAACATTATAACTTATATTCCTATAAAAAATTTACAAGTTTCATTATTATCAAAATATGTTAGTAAGCAATATATGAGTAATTTTAATGGAAGAATAAAAGGTGAAATTTGGGATATTCCTTATAATGATTTACTTGAAAGTTATTTTACTTCCGATATTAATATTATTTATGAAATAAAACCTAAAAAGATTTTTAAATCGATTACTTTATCAGCAATAATTAATAATATTTTTAATAAAGAATATGTTGATAGAGGTTATTTTTCAACCGATTTATATAAAGGAAAAACTATTGGTTATTCAGGTTATTACCCACAAGCAACAAGAAACTTTTTAATAGGAGCAACCATTAAATTTTAGATATAAAAAAAGGAGTGAAATCACTCCTTTTTTATTCTACTTTTATAAATCTATTTTGCCAGTTGCACAACTTACAAATGATTTTGCTTTATGTAACATTGTATTTTTATCTCCAACAGGAGGGTAACCTAATTTTGATAATTTATTTTTAACTTCATTTAACAAACTATCGTTGCAAATAAAAGTAACTAATGATTTTTCAGTATTAACCTCTGTATTTTTAACTCCTTCTATTGAATTTATTTTTTTAATAATAGTTGAAGCACAACCTCCACATTTTAAATTTTCTATATATACTTCTTGTTGTTTCATTTCTTTATAATTTAGAATAATTCCCCTTGAAAATTATCTTTTATTTTTCCTAAATGCTTATATGCTAAATCAGTTACTTCTCTACCTCTTGGTGTTCGCATTATAAAACCTTGTTGAATTAAAAATGGTTCATAAACCTCCTCAATAGTTTCAGCATTTTCCCCTACTGCTGTTGCTAATGTTGAAATTCCTACAGGTCCTCCTTTAAATTTATCAATTATTGTTGATAAAATTTTATTATCCATTTCATCTAAACCATTAACATCAACATTTAACGCTTTTAATGCAAATTTTGCTATTTCAATATCAATTTTACCATTACCTTTTATTTGTGCAAAATCACGAACTCGGCGTAATAAAGCATTTGCTATACGAGGTGTACCTCTACTTCTTCCTGCAATTTCAATTGCTGCTTCCATAGTTATAGGAACTTTTAAAATAAAAGCACTTCGCTGTACAATAGTTGATAATAATTCAGTAGAATAATAATGTAAACGGCTACTTATACCAAATCTTGCTCGCATAGGTGCTGTTAATAATCCTGAACGAGTTGTTGCCCCAACCAAGGTAAAAGGCTCTAAATTTATTTGAACAGTTCGTGCATTTGGCCCTGATTCAATCATAATATCAATCTTATAATCTTCCATAGCAGAATATAAATACTCTTCTACAACAGGACTCAAACGATGTATTTCATCAATAAATAAAACATCTCGTTCATCAAGATTGGTTAATAACCCTGCCAAATCACCCGGTTTATCTAAAACAGGCCCAGAAGTTACTTTAATCCCCACATTTAATTCACTTGCTAAAATATGTGCAAGAGTTGTTTTACCCAACCCCGGAGGACCATGGAATAAAGTATGGTCAAGAGCCTCTCCTCTTTTATTCGCTGCTTCAACAAATATTTTAAGATTTTCAATAGCCTGTTCTTGCCCAGTAAAATCATCAAAAGAAAGTGGGCGTAATTGCTTTTCTATATCTAACTCTTCGTTGGTTAAATGTGTATTTTCAGGATTTAAGTTCTCATTCATATATTTACAAATATAATAGATTTTAAATTCTAATTATTGCAAATTTACTTACACTTATCTAAATTTTTCATATATGTATCTAAATCTTTATCTCCTCTACCTGATAAATTAACTACTACTACTTGATTTTTATTGAATTTAATTTTTGACAAAGCAGCAACAGCATGAGAACTCTCTAATGCAGGTATAATACCCTCAATTTGTGTTAATTCATAAGCAGCACTTAATGCTTCATCATCAGTAATATTAACTAATTTTATTCTTTTTATATCGTTTAGATGAGCATATAAAGGCCCTACCCCTGGGTAATCTAATCCTGCTGATATAGAATAAGGCTCAACAACTTCTCCTTTTTCATCTAACATTACTATAGTATTACTTCCGTGTAATACCGCTTCTTTTCCAAGATGTAAAGTTGCAGCAGTTTTACCAGAATTTACCCCATAACCTGCTGATTCAACAACAACCAATTCTACATCTTCATCCTCTAAAAAATGATAAAAAGCACCTGTGGCATTACTCCCTCCTCCAACACAAGCAATTATTGTATCAGGATTTTCTTTTCCTGTTTTTTCTTTTAACTGAATTTTAATTTCTTTAGAAATAACTGATTGTAGCCGTGCAACCATATCAGGGTAAGGGTGAGGACCAACGACAGAACCAATTAAAAAGAATGCTTTTGGGTCTTCTACCCAATACCCTAATGCTTCATCAACAGCTTCTTTAAGTGTTGCTGTTCCTGATTTTGCTGGTTTTACAGTTGCTCCTAACATTTTCATTCTTGCAACGTTTGGTGCTTGTCTTTCAATATCTTTTGCACCCATAATTATTGTGCATTCCATACCCATTAAAGCACAAGCTGTTGCTGTTGCTACTCCGTGTTGCCCTGCTCCTGTTTCTGCAATAATTCTTTTTTTACCTAAATATTTTGCAATTAAAATCTGCCCAATAGTATTATTTATTTTATGAGCACCTGTATGGTTTAAATCCTCTCGTTTTAAATAAATATGTGCTCCATATTTTTTTGATAAATTATTAGCATAATATAAAGGAGTTGGTCTTCCTACATAATCTTTAAGTAATAATTTATATTCTTTTTGAAATTCTTCAGACTCAATTATTTTTAAATAATTATCTTCTAACTCTTGTAAATTTGGTTTTAATACTGGTGGTACAAATGCTCCACCAAATTTACCATAATACCCTTCTTTGTTTACTTTATATTTCATAATACTTATATTTTAAATTCATTAATAAAATTTTCTAACATTAATTTTCCGTTTTCAGTTAAGATACTTTCAGGATGAAACTGAACAGCCTCTATTTTATAATTTTTATGCTTAATTGACATTATATTTCCGTTATCATCTTCACAAGTTATTTCTAAATCATTCGGAAAATTATTTTTTGATGCTACCCACGAATGATACCTACCAACTTTAAATTCAGTCGGCATATTTTTAAATAAAATGCAATCTTTTAAAACTTTTACCTTTGATGACACCCCGTGATAAACTTCCTTTAAATTTTCTAATTCTCCACCAAAAACCTCAACAATTGCTTGTAAACCTAAACACACCCCTAAAATTGGAATTTTACCTGAATAAGTTTTAATAATTTCTTTCAAAATAACTGCTTCATTAGGGAGCCCTGGTCCTGGTGATAATATAATTAAATCATAATCCTTTACTTCATTAACAGTTATTTCATCATTTTTATATACATCTGGTAATTTACCTGTAATATCTTCTACATAATGAACCAGATTATAAGTAAAAGAATCATAATTATCTAATATTAATATATTCATTTTCATTCAATTTTAAACAAAAAAAAGACCTATCTACGAGATAAGCCTTTCCTATTTTTTATACATAAAAAGTGGTCTCACTAACTTTTGTTATGAGTTTTCCACCACCAGTTATTTAATTTAATATTGTTCATTGCTACCGACAAATATATAAAAAGTTTTTTATTTTAAAAAATATTACTCTTCAATAGGTAAATGAACAAGTTCTACACCTGCTTTTTCTAAAAATTCTAATCCTGTTATATCTCGGTATTTATCAGAAAATACCACTCTTGTAATTCCTGATTGATGTATAAGTTTACTACACTGATTACAAGGAGACATTGTTAAATACAAAGTTGCCCCCTTACAAGATTGTGTTGAACCAGCAACCTTTAAAATTGCATTAGCCTCCGCATGTAAAACATACCATTTTGTGTAACCTTCTTCATCTTCACAAGGGTTTTCAAATCCTGTAGGAGTACCATTGTATCC
>PDWI01013929.1_pt1 | contig 10161 bp, 9 predicted proteins | sample 1430891 | NCBI WGS metagenome assembly PDWI01 (sample SAMN01162508, study PRJNA174530) | Oral metagenome, whole genome shotgun sequencing project. | biome: Marine environment; feature: Marine mammal; material: Swab sample of the gingival sulcus; isolation source: swab sample of gingival sulcus... | reverse complement strand
AACCTTTTTAAACATTATTATTCCTTCGGGTTCGGCAAAAGCAGCCCTTACCATGCCTATTATGGCTCCGTTTAGCGATTTAATCGGCATTTCAAGACAGGCAACGGTACTTGCCTTTCAGTTTGGCGATGGTTTTACCAATATGATAACTCCTACCAGCGGCGTTTTAATCGGAGCACTTGGCGTTGCTAAAGTTCCGTACGATAAATGGCTGAAATGGGTATTCCCCTTAATTCTAATTTTAGTTGTTGTCGGATTTCTTTTGCTTTTGCCTACACTTAGCATGAATTTAAACGGGTTTTAAACGAAATCTTCACATTTTACAAAACTTTAAACTTTTTTTATTGTTTATGTATTAATGAATTAGATTGATTTTATTAATAATTGATGTTTTTTTTAACTTAAAATGTATTTTTGTCAATTATTTTAGTACGCATGGAAAAAAGATTTGATTTCTTAGTTATCGGTTCAGGAATTGCCGGCTTAAGTGTAGCATTAAAAGCTGCACAATCTTCCAGTGTATGTGTGATTACAAAATCAAAGTTAGACAACACATCAACCACTTATGCACAAGGAGGAATAGCATCGGTAACATCTTTGTCCGATAATTTTGAAAAACATTACAACGATACACTCATTGCAGGCAGTTATTTAAACAATATAGAAACCGTTAAAATTGTTGTTAAAGAAGGTCCTAAGCGAGTAAAAGAGTTGATAGAGTGGGGAGCATCGTTTGATAAAGCCAAAGACGGTTCATACAGTTTACATCGAGAAGGCGGACATTCCGAAAGTAGAATTTTACACCACAAGGACAATACAGGTTCTGAGATACAACAAACCCTTATAGAACAATTAAAGAAACACCCGAACATTGAAGTTTTTGAGCATCATTTTGCCATCGACTTAATTACTCAACACCATTTAGGGAAAAAAGTAAAACGCAGTAATACCGATACCGAGTGTTACGGGGCTTATGTTTTGGATAAAAACAACAAAGAAATACATACTTTTCTTGCCAAGGCAACCATATTGGCTACCGGAGGTTGTGGCAATGTGTATTTAAACACCACCAATCCCGATGTTATTACAGGAGACGGTATTGCTATGGCATACAGAGCAAAAGCTATGGTTGAAAATATGGAATTTACACAGTTTCACCCAACCGCTTTGTATAATACCAAAGACACTCAAACCTTTCTTATTACCGAAGCATTAAGAGGAGCCGGTGCGGTATTAAGAAATATTAAAGGCGAAAAATTTATGCAACGTTACGATGAAAGAGGGTCGTTGGCTCCACGTGATATTGTTGCACGTGCCATTGACAGTGAAATGAAAAGTCTGGGTTCGGAACATGTATATCTTGATGCCACAAAAATTGATAATAATTTTTTGAAAACACAATACCCTAATATTTATAAAAAATGTCTCAGCATCGGTATAGACGCAACCAAAGATTATATTCCGGTAGTGCCTTCCGCTCATTACCTTTGTGGCGGAATTAAGGTAAATCATAATTCGGAAACTTCAATACATAGACTTTATGCTGTCGGAGAAGCGTCTTCTACCGGACTACACGGAGCAAACCGTTTAGCCTCAAATTCTTTGCTCGAAGCCATTGTTTTTGCACATCGGGCGGTAACTCATAGAAATGATTTTAATTACACAATCGTGGAGAGAAACACAATCTATCATGAGTAATTACGTTGGAATAGTACGGTCTGATTTACGATTGAAACGAGCTTTAGACCGACTTGAAATTATTTATCATGAAACCGAAACCTTGTATAGAAAATCAAAAGTTTCTCAACAATTGTGCGAACTTCGCAACTTAATAAATGTCGGATATTTAATCATAAAAATGGCACAAGCAAGAAAAGAATCCATAGGACTACATTATACTATTGACTATCCTGCTAAAACGCAATAATGCAACTAAACGAAAAAATAAAACATCTGAATAATAAATACAATAAATTATAATTTTATGAAAAAAACAGTAATTTTTATAGCCTTAATTTTGGGATTAAGTGTAAGCATGTCGGGACGTGAAGTACCCCAAAAAGTGGCTGAACAAGTGGCGAAAAATTTCTATTATCAGCACGTTAATCAAGTCAGAAATGTTGATTACAAATCCATCAATCTTAGCTTGTCGGAAATTACCCTAAGAGACAACAAACAAACCATGTATGCTTTTAATATTAATGAAAAAGACGGTTTTGTTATTGTTTCAGGAAATGATGCCGTAAAACCGGTACTTGCTTATGCTTTTGACAACCATTTCAATCAAGGTAATATGTCGCCGGCACAAGCTGAAATGCTTCATTGGTATTCAGAACAAATTGCATGGGTAAACCAAGCGAAAATATCTGCCGATGAAAAAATTGCGAATGAGTGGTATGAATTAATGAATTACACGCCCGATAGAGGCGTTGAAGAAATTCGCAATGTCGAGCCTTTAATGTTGGTCAATTGGGATCAAGGTTGGCCATACAATGCCATGTGTCCCGAAGATGCTGCAAGTCAATCTCACGGACGTGTATATGTCGGTTGTGTTGCAGTAGCGATGTGTCAAGTTATGAAACATTGGAATTACCCTGAAAGCGGAACCGGTTCTTATACACATTCCAATTATGCAAATGGGGGTTACGGTTCTCGTACAGTAAATTTTTCTCAGCAAACTTACAATTGGGAAGGCACACCTTTAAAAGCTGCCGGAGAAAATGACGAAATGGCTAAAATTTGTTATCATGTCGGTGTTGCCGTACAAATGCAATGGGGCCCCGATGGTTCGGGTTCATACACTGAAAAGGTAAAAGATGCTTTGGTTAATTATTTTAGATACGATACCAATTGCCAAGTCATGTTTAAAAGTAGTTATTCCAACGAATCAGAATATAAAAATCACCTAAAAGAACAATTGGACAATAAACATCCTATGGTTTATGCCGGTAGCGGAACCGGTAGCGGACATGCTTGGAACTGCGATGGCTATATGGACGATGAGTTTCACATGAATTGGGGCTGGGGCGGTTCCGGAGACGGTTATTATACCCTTGATAATTTAGTTTCATCTGCAACACCCGGAGGTGGCGAATATAATTTTATTTACAATCAAAAAGCCATTATAAATATCTATCCAAAAGACAATTATCCCGAATATTGTAACGGCAGTAAAACCATTGTTGCACCTCAAGGTTCGTTTGGAGACGGAAGTGCCGAAATGAATTATCAAAACAATATAAACTGCGAATACCTTATTGCTCCCGAATGCGGTCAAGTTATAAAATTAAAATTTAACAAGTTCGACCTTGGCGAAGGCGATGTTATTAATATCTACGAAGGAAACACAACATCTGCAACATTAGTGGCAACTTTTGATGCAGACAACCCACCTGCAAACTCGTATGTTCATTCTAAAAACACCGGAAATATGCTTTTAACTTTCCAAACCGACGGAGCATCAAATGGTGATGGTTGGTATGTTTCATTTGACTCCGAATATTGTCGCGGAACAGCAAAATATACAGAGGCAACCGGAACGGTTAACGATGGTAGCGGAAGTTGCCCCTATGTTAAATCGCTTGTTTGTTATTGGCACATTGAACCCGAAGGAGCAAATGCCGTTAAATTAAATTTCACAGAATTTGACTTAGCAGAAGGCGACTTTATTCGTGTTTATAAAAATACGACATCAAATCTTATAAACACTTACAATGCCGATGAAAATCCCGGAACTATTATTATTGATGACCCAAAAGCCATTATCATGTTTTACACAAATTCAGATGATAATGTTGGTGACGGTTGGACTTTTGATTATGAAAGTCTTGAGTCGGGTATTGAAACCAATGATGTTTTGTATGGATTGTCTGTATATCCTAACCCTGCGGTAAATAATGTTAATTTGTCGTTTAGTCTTTCAAAACCGGAAGTGCTTGAGCTTAGAGTATATGATATGTTGGGTAAAACCATTTATCAAAAACGATACAATGCTTCAACAGGTTATCAAGAAATTCAGTTAAATGATTGTTTCACTGATTCCGGAATGTATTTTATTGATGTAAAAGCCGGAAATAATATTGTTACCAAGAAAATCAGCATTGTTCAATAAATAATTGAATATGATATTTTGAAAGCTGTTTGCATTATGTAAACAGCTTTTTTACTTTTATACAGACAAGAAACGTCGCTTGAAAAACTTATTCCACAGATAATTAATCTGTTGTTACAACTTTGTTTTTATTCTAAAAAGATGTATTTTTATACAAGAAAATCGTTATAGGAATATGCTTAATCAAAGATTACAACAGAAACTTCAACAAAAGTTGTCGCCTCAGCAAATACAGATGATTAAACTTTTGGAACTGCCAAGTTTACAGCTTGAGCAACGTGTAAAAAAAGAACTGGAAGAAAATCCTGCATTGGAAGAAGGCATGGATAAAAGTGATGAATTGCAACAAGACGAACAGCAAGACGACACTAATCAAGATGAGTTTACGTTAGAAGATTATGTGTCTGACGATGATATTCCCGATTATAAACTTTCCGCCAATAATTATTCCAAAGACGATGAACAAAAACAAGCCCCAATTTCTTCGGGAAAATCATTTATAGACCATCTTAACGAGCAGTTACAACTTAAAAATATACCACAAGAAACGTTTTTATTAGCGAAATATCTAGTTGGAAATCTTGACGAAGACGGTTATTTGCGTCGAGAACTTTTGGATATTGTTGATGATTTGGCTTTCTCTCAAAACATTACCGTTGAAGAGGCTCAACTTGAAAAAGCTCTTACTGCCATACAAAGCCTTGACCCGATAGGTGTTGGTGCAAGAAATTTGCAAGAATGCTTGTTGCTTCAGCTTCACCGTAGAGAAACGCAAGACGAAACCGTTAGCCTTGCCATTAGAATAATTGATGAGCAGTTTGATGCTTTTACCAAAAAGCATTACGATAAAATTATTTCTCGCTTAAAAATTGATGACGAACAACTTAAAGCGGCTTTAGAAATCATATTAAAACTTAATCCTCGACCGGGAGCATCGGTTTCGGCAAGCTCGTCGATACAAACCATTATTCCCGATTTTATTGTTAATATTAAAGACGGAGAAATACAATTGAGTTTAACCTCAAGAAATGCTCCCGAGCTGCATGTCAGCCGTAATTATGCTGAAATGCTAAAAACCTATCAGGCACAAAAAACAAAAACCACCAAAGACAAAGAAGCCATTTTGTTTGTCAAACAAAAATTAGATGCTGCCAAATGGTTTATTGATGCTATTATTCAAAGACAAAATACGTTATTATTGACCATGCAGGCAATCATCAATCATCAGCGTAGTTTCTTCCTTGAGGGTGATGACACCCTACTAAAACCAATGATTTTGAAAGATATTGCCGATGTTACCAATTTGGATATTTCAACCATTTCAAGGGTAGCTAACAGTAAATATGTACAAACACCTTACGGAAACTATTTGTTAAAGTATTTCTTTTCTGAAAGTATGCAAAAAGATGATGGTGAAGAGGTTTCAACCCGTGAAATAAAGCAAATTTTGCAAGATTTGGTTGATGCTGAAGATAAAAAGAAACCTTTAACCGATGAAAAACTTGCAAGTCTATTGAAAGAAAAGGGTTACTTAATTGCACGCAGAACCGTTGCCAAATACAGGGAACAACTAAATATTCCGGTGGGAAGGCTTAGAAAAGAGTTATAAATGAATACGCAAACTTTTCAGAAAGTTATTTCTTGGATATTTCATCCGTTGTTGGTACCCATTGTGGCATGTTTAATGATTTTTCAAACCGGGCATTACCTTCAATTTGTACAACCCGAATTGTTAAAAGCCATATTCGTAGTTGTTTCTGCCATAAGTTTATTGTTACCGCTTTTATTGATTCCTCTGTTTTATTTTCAAGGAGCTTTTCCCGATTTTAGTTTTAAAGAACGCAAGCATCGTTTATTGCTTTTAACCGTTGTATTGCTTATTTATGCAATGGGAGTATTTTTAATGAATATGTATGGATTTCCGTCCATAATTACTCGTATGTTTTTGGCTTATATCATAGGCGTTTTTGTGGTTCTTATTATGCAATTTATTGCAAAAATAAGTATGCACACAGCTGCGTGGGGTGCAATTTTAGGACTTTGTCTATACCTTAGTATGAGTTTTCTTTTGGATTTGCGGATAATGTTTGCGATAATTATTCTTATTTCGGGCGTAGTTGCTACTTCACGAATGAAAATACGCAAACGCGAACCAATAGAAATCTACTCCGCATTTTTAATCGGTTTTACCTGTATGTTTTGTGGAATGGTTTTATTGAATCAATAAATTTCTCGATTGAAAATTTATTTTTTAGTTTCCAAGTGATTTAAAATGGAATGAAAAATCATTAAACCGTCAACGTTACCAAGCTCATTGTCTGCAGCACGTTCGGGGTGTGGCATCATTCCAAAAACATTGCGGTTTTTATTGCAAATTCCTGCAATGTTCATAACCGAGCCATTGGGGTTACATTCTTCGGTAAGTTCTCCCTCTTCGTTAGAATAGCGGAAAATAATTTGTTCGTTTTGAATAAGTTCGGACAAAGTATCTTTAGGTGCGTAATAACGTCCTTCGCCATGAGCAATTGGAATGGTAAGAATTTTGTCGTCGGGAATATACTCTGTTAAAGCACTGTGTTTTCGTTCTGCCACAATGGTTTGATTTTTACAAATAAACTTTTGGTTGTTATTGTGTAGCAATGCTCCGGGCAATAAGCCGGCTTCACAAAGCACTTGAAAACCGTTACATACGCCAAAAACAAAACCGCCCTTGTTTGCAAAATCAATAACTGACTCCATAATCGGAGAAAAGCGAGCAATAGCACCGGAACGCAAATAATCACCATAAGAGAAACCTCCGGGTAACATAATGGCATCTACATTTTGAAGGTCTGTATCTTTATGCCATAATTCAACCACTTCTTGGTTAAGTTTATCTCTTAATACATAGACCATGTCGTGGTCGCAATTTGAACCGGGAAATATAATAACTCCAAATTTCATGATTATTTGCGTTCTGATTTATTTTACAAAGTTAAAAACTTACTTAGTCTTTGCAAAAGCTACTGAATTTTTTGAACCTCACCTTTGATATTATCTAAAACTTTTTGTTCTTTTTCTAATTCTGCACTTTTTTCTTCAATGGTTTTGTTTAACTCTTTAATCTCTTGTTTATTATCTTCTATTTTTTCTTCGTAAGATTTAATGTCTTTTTCAAGGCTTTCTTTGTTATTTGTCGCTTTTTCGACATCTTTGGTAAGACTGCCAACAATTTTTTCTTGGTCTTCAATTTTTTCTTTGTAAATGTCTTTAACAATACCTACGGCAAAATTTTTAATCATACTTTTCATGGTTACAAGTTTCTCTCCATGTTCTGCACTAAGGTAAGCACCTCCCATATCAACCGTAACAAATAATGTGGTAACATCTTTTTGTTCTTCGGTTTTTGCATAAATGTCAACAGTATTGCTGGAAACACCGGGAACTAATACATTATCGGCAAACATTACTTTTTTATTTTTAAAGCTTTCAGGTTTATATTCTTTCATAAAATGTTTCCATTCTTTTTCAACGGTTTTACTGCTTACCATAGGAATGTCAATAGATAAAGCAGGACGATTAGAGTTGTTAAATTCATACGAAGTTTCTTTTACTTCCATGTTTTGTGCAAATGCTGAAATAGCAACCGCACCGGCGATAACGCTTAATAGAATTTTTTTCATCATAATTGTATTTTTTTTAGATTTGAAAGATACGAAACAAATTTCATACCGCAAATTTTTATACGGAATAAATTGAAAATTTAAACCACCCAACAAACAACCAAATTATTGAAGACCCTATAATTAATTTTCGTGATTTGATGAGGTGTTTTTACCTCTAAAATTTTCTCTGTTTCGTTGAGAGAGAATATTTTCATGTCTTTTTTAAAGTTAGACAATCTATTATCTTTCTTAAAAAGACATTCTTTGGCAGACCAAAACAATGTGTTTAAAAATGTATCTTGTTTGGATAAGTTTTTTTCATTTTCGCTTTGAAATTTATCTTGAACCTTTAATGCCCGATTAGAAACGGTTTCAATGTCTATCCCGCAAGGCTTTTCGGATAAAGCAACGGCGGCGTGTGTTTGACAATGCGAAATACTAATGAAAAGCGGATTGTTTTCAAGCCTTGGTTTTTGTTGATAATAAACAATGGTATCGTTGATGCCGACTTCTCGCAACAAGGTTCGTACGGTAATGTATTCTTTTTGACGATTGGGGTTTAATAAATTTTCCAAAGCTGAAATTTCATTCTCGGTTAAGGCTTTTTTATCATCGGTTAGTTCGGTAATGTAAATTTTCAGTTCGGCTGCTTTGGTGCGGTATGTTATTGTTTTTATTTCCATCGGGTGGTTTCCATAAGATGAATGATGTCTTTACGGATAAATTCTATGGCAGGAGCTAAACTGTCTTTATTGGGACGTGTGTTAAAATACAATGAACCTCTAAGAAAATGATTGGTGCTGTCGGTTATATAAAATTGTACATTTGATGCAACATTGCCTTTAATATCGTATAAAATGCCATAAACATTTACCGTATCGTTTTCAAAACTCATGGTTTTAATGGCGTCGGCTTTTACTTTATGCTGATAGGCAAATTCTCGTGCATCTTCGGTCATGGTTTCTAAATTATTGTCAATGTTTTTGTAGGTTAAATAAAGATTGGCGTTGTTGTTTGGAAAACTCATGTTTAACCAACAAGGGTTTTCTTCGTTATCTTTACGTATAATGCTGTATTCGGGGCATTCAAATGAAAAATGACAATCGCTTTCATAATGTTTGTAGGCTTTTCCCGGAAAACTTAAACGAAAATAGCCTTTGGGTTTAGGTGTTGCGTTTTTTTGTTTTTCACAAGCTGTAAATCCTATGGAAATAATTAAAAATACAATAAAAAGTAAGTGTATGTTACCCGGTTTATTGTTCATGTTTTACTTCAATGTTTTTAATGCGTCGGTTGTCAACGGCTGTTATTTTAAAAGTGTATTTCCCGATTTTAATTTCTTCGTTTTTTTCGGGAATTTTTCCCATTTTTTCAAGGATAAGTCCTGCCAAAGAATCGGCATCGCCTCGAATTTCGTTGAGTAGATTGATGTCGCAATCCATAACTTTACAAAAATCGTTGATGGAAATACTTGCGGTAAACTCCCATGTATTATCGTTAATTTGTTTGTATGGTAAAGGTTTATCGTCTGATTCGTCAGAAATTTCACCGACAATTTCTTCTAAAATATCTTCCAAAGTTACTAAACCGCTACTTCCTCCGTATTCGTCGATAACAATAGCCATATGAATTTTCTTTTGCTGAAATTCTTCCAATAATTCTGAAATTTTTTTGGATTCGGGAACAAAATAATGCTTGCGAATTAAGTTTTGCCATCGAAAAGCATCTTTATCTTCAACTTTTAAGTGAGGCAATAAGTCTTTGATGTATAAAATTCCGATAACATGGTCAAAATTTTCTTTATATACCGGAATGCGTGAATATCCCGATTCAACAATAATAGAAATAACTTTATTCAGCGAATAAGATTCATCAACGGCAACAACTTCCAAACGAGGTTGCATAATTTCACTGACTTGAATGTTGCTGAAATTTACAATACCTTCCAACATATCTTTTTCATCGGATAAATCATCGGAAGCAAGCTCGATGGCATGAGACAATTCGTCCATGCTTAAATTTTGTTGCTGTTTTTTTAAACGTTTATTAATAATATTGGTGGTGCTTGTCAGCAAAAAACTAATGGGTGAAAATAAGCCGGCTGCAAAGTTTAACGGACGAGCCATACGCAAAGCATGAGCCAACGAAAATTGATTGGCATAAACTTTTGGCATAAGTTCACCGAACAATAAAAGCAAAAAGGTAACACCAATTACTTGTATTAAAAATATAAGTACTTCGGAATTGATTTTATTGAACAATGGATGAGTAATGTAGGTTGATAAAATAACAATGGCAACATTAATAAAGTTATTGGCAACCAAAATGGTAGCCAATAACTTTTCGGGCTTTTTTAATAGTTTTTTTACAAGTTTTGCTCGAACCGAATTATTTTTTTCCAACTCG
>PDWI01011197.1_pt1 | contig 10161 bp, 9 predicted proteins | sample 1430891 | NCBI WGS metagenome assembly PDWI01 (sample SAMN01162508, study PRJNA174530) | Oral metagenome, whole genome shotgun sequencing project. | biome: Marine environment; feature: Marine mammal; material: Swab sample of the gingival sulcus; isolation source: swab sample of gingival sulcus... | reverse complement strand
CGCACCGCAGCCGCCATTAAACCGGGATACCCATCGACTGTGAGATTTGACAAACACATCGGCATCGGCAACTGCTGTCGGAAAACCCACCTTTGTCATTACAGGTAAATCAATCAAATCATCCCCCATATAAGCAATTTCATTATCTGATAATCCCAAATCTTTCTTAATGGATTGATAAACAATGGATTTATCTTTCACGCCTTGATAAATGTGGCGAATCCCAAATTTTTGAAATCGCTTTTCTACAGAATCAGAACGATTGCCCGAGATGACCGCCAGTTCAACCCCTGATTGGGCTAATAAGGCAATCCCCAAGCCATCGCGAGAGTTAAATGCTTTATATTCACCGCTTTCAAAGAAAAATAGCTCGCCGTTAGTGAGTACACCATCAACATCTAAAATCAATAAGCGAACCGCTTTTGCCGCAGTGAGCACCTCATGGCTGATTTGTACCGTCATTCTAAGCAATCCCCGCACGTAATAAATCGTGCATATTTAATGCACCAATTAGTTGTCCTTCATCGCTAACTACCGGCAAAGCCGAAACCCGTCTTTCTTCCATTAATTGCAACGCCTCCGCCGCCAAAGCCTGCTGACTGATACACAAAGGGCTTTCATGCATATAATCTTTTAAAAACATCGCCGACAAATTAAGTGATTCTTTGCCTCTTTGGTCAAATAAGCGACGCAAATCCCCATCGGTAAAAACACCTTTAACTTGCTGATTATCATCAACAATTACCGTCATTCCCATACCACCATTAGAGATACTGACAATACCTTGTAACAAAGAATCATTGGCGTAACTCATCGGTAATTCTTCACCACTACGCATAATGTCTCTCACATAAGTGAGTAACTTTTTCCCCAATTTACCACCGGGATGAGAGCGAGCAAAATCTTCAGCATTAAAACCACTCGCTTTTAATAAAGCAACCGCAAGGGCATCACCTAATGCCAACGTCACCGTCGTACTCGCTGTCGGTGCTAAATTTAGCGGACAGGCTTCTTTTTCAACCGCAATGCTCAGATGAATATCTGCCTGCTTAGCCAGTGTGGACTTCTCATTGCCTGTAAAGGCAATCATCGGCACACCCAATCGCTTAATTACGGGTAAAATAGAAAGCACTTCTTCTGTTTCTCCCGAATTAGAAATTGCCAAAACTAAATCCGCCTCAGTAATCATACCCAAATCGCCGTGACTGGCTTCTGCAGGATGAACAAAAAAAGCAGGTGTTCCCGTACTGGCTAACGTTGCCGCAATTTTGTGACCGACGTGTCCCGATTTCCCCATACCAATGACAACAACTCGCCCTCGGACACTGCGAACTAATTCGCAGGCTTGGCTAAAACGCTCATCAATTCGCTCAACGACTGCCGCAATAGCGGTTGATTCGATATTTAATGTCTTTTTTGCTTGTTCTATAAATGATGGCATATTCTATAATCCTTTTTTTAAAAAATTAGCCTATCCTATCAAAGGTTTTTAAGCTCTGAAACCAAGTCAAAGCCTTTATAAATTAGTCCTGTGTAAACTTGTACCAAGCTTGCCCCTGCTTGTAATTTTTCACGGGCATCTTCAGCCGATAGAATACCGCCAACCCCAATAATCGGCAATTCACCGTTAAGACTATCGGCGAGCAAACGAATAACCTGGGTTGATTGATCACGTACCGGCTGTCCCGAAAGCCCACCCTCTTCGCTACCGTGTTGTAACTTCGCCACGATGGTTTTATCAATGGTTGTGTTAGTGGCAATCACGCCGTCCATACCTGCATTTTTTATGGTTTGCCCAATCGCAATAACCGCCTCATCACTGAGATCCGGGGCAATTTTCACAGCAATCGGGCGATAGTGTCCTGTTTTTTCTGTCAACTGCGTTTGTGCAGATTTTAGTTGATCTAATAGCTGTTTTAGCTCGTCTTCGTGCTGTAAATCTCTCAACCCTTGCGTATTCGGGCTAGAAATATTAATGGTAACGTAATCGGCATAAGGATAAACTTTTTCCAAACAAATCAAATAATCATCAACGGCATTTTCATTAGGCGTGTCTTTATTTTTGCCAATATTAATCCCTAAAATACCTGAGTATTTTGCCTGCTGAACATTTTTCACCAATTGCTCAACGCCGTCATTATTAAAACCCATTCGGTTAATAATCGCTTGCTGTTCAGGTAGTCGAAACAATCGAGGCTGAGGATTGCCTGCCTGAGGACGAGGTGTCACAGTACCCACCTCAATAAAGCCAAATCCCATTTTCCCCAAGGCACTCACATGAGCCGCATTTTTATCCAAACCTGCGGCAAGCCCAACCTTATTCGGAAAGGTCAATCCCATCACTTTTGTTGGGGCGGTATAAATATTGGGAGTTGGTCGTAGACAATTAGTTTTATCCAGCACGGATAATGCAAAATGATGAGCCTGTTCAGGTTGCATGGAAAACAAAAAAGGACGCAGTAAAGAGTACAACATAAACACACCGAAAAGATTAGCTCACAGAGGCTTATTTTAACTGCTTACCCCATGTTCTACAACTGCAAATTTAAGCAAAATAGAATCAGTATGTTAGTACCGTCATTCTGTATTGCCAACAACTCGCCTTTATTATCGCTTTTATTGCTTAATCTGCTAGAATACACGGAAAATTACAAAATAAGCGGCAAAACCACAGTAACGCCATAATATATAAAACATTAAACTTTTTAGACAGTTTCCATGCATACACAAACAGATACAGCACCAAAGGTTGGGTTTATCAGCTTAGGTTGCCCCAAAGCCCTTGTTGATTCCGAACGCATTTTAACGCAACTTCGCACTGACGGTTACGACATCGTCGATACTTATGAAGACGCAGGATTAGTCATCGTCAATACCTGTGGATTTATCGATTCTGCCATTGCCGAATCTTTAAATGCCATTGGTGAGGCCATTGAAAAAAACGGCAAAGTTATCGTGACAGGTTGCTTGGGAAAAACTGAGGGAAAAGTTATTGACGTTCACCCGTCTGTGCTGGCCATTTCAGGACCTCACGCCTATGAAGAAGTTATGTCTCAGGTTCACGAACATTTACCAAAACCCGAAAATAACCAATTTATTGATTTGGTGCCACCACAGGGTGTGAAACTGACGCCCAGACATTACGCCTATCTAAAAATTTCTGAGGGCTGTAATCATTCTTGCTCCTTTTGTATTATTCCCGATTTGCGTGGTAAATTGGTATCTCGTCCCGCCGGTGACGTTTTTGCTGAAGCGGAAAAATTGGCAAATGCAGGCGTTAAAGAACTTTTAGTCGTTTCACAAGATACCAGTGCCTACGGTGTTGACATTAAATACAAGACGGATTTTTATAATGGTCGTCCGTTAAAATCACGCATAAAAGAGCTTTGCGAAGCATTGTCTTCTTTTGATATTTGGACACGATTGCACTATATTTACCCTTATCCCAGTGTTGATGATTTAATTCCACTGATGGCAGATGGAAAATTGCTGCCCTACTTAGATATTCCTTTCCAACACGCTAATCACGATATTTTACGGGCCATGAAACGTCCGGCTCATGCTGAAAAAGTCATTTCTCGCATTGAAAAATGGCGTGAAATTGTGCCTGATATTGCCTTGCGCTCAACGTTTATCGTCGGTTTCCCCGGTGAAACGGAAACGCAATTTCAAGAACTCTTAGATTTCCTTAGTGAAGTCCGATTAGACCGCGTGGGTGCATTTATGTATTCTGACGTCGAAGGGGCACAATCTCATCACCTTGCCAATCACCTCCCGGAAGCGGTTAAAGCCGAACGCCTAGAACGCTTAATGACTTTACAAGCCCAAATAAGTGCCGAAAAACTTGCTGATAAGATTGGCTCAATTCAGCCCGTGATTATTGATGATATCGTCGAAGATGAAGAAGTGAAAAATATTGCCTTAGGACGCACGATTTATGATGCACCGGAAATTGATGGTATTGTGCAAATTGAAGAAATTCACGGGGCGGAACCGGGGCAAATCGTACATGTAGAAATCACTGATGCCACTGACCATGATTTAATTGCTGTGCCTGCGTAAATTTCGCCATTCAAGAATGACGGTACTAAAATATAGTTGTGCTAAATATTTTGTATCGCTTGCATCAGTAAATGACGTTTTCAGACTTATTTTTTTATTGAAATTGTTTATAATGGTGCCAATTGACTAATCACTTGCGACAAAATACTTTTGGAGAAAAATTATATGGCTAAAATCATTGATGGAAAAGCCTTTGCGGCCAATTTACGCAAAGATATTGCAAAACAAACGGCTGAATTAAAAGAAAAAGGCATTACTCCGGGATTAGCCGTTGTCCTCGTTGGCGAAGATCCCGCCTCACAAGTTTATGTAAGAAACAAAGGCAAACAATCCGTAGAAGTTGGGTTCAAATCCGTAGAGCACAAATTAGAGGCTGATACTTCTCAGGAAGATCTGTTAAAACTCATTGATGAATTAAATAATGATGACAGCATTCATGGTATTTTAGTTCAATTACCTGTGCCAAAACACATTGATGACAAAGCCGTTATCAATGCCATTGCCCCGGAAAAAGATGTTGACGGATTTAGTTTACTCAACGTTGGTCGTTTAAATGTCGGTGAGCAGGCGTTGGTACCTTGCACGCCTTTAGGCTGCACCATGTTACTAAAAGACTACTTTGGTGGTGATTTAAGTGGTAAAAATGCCGTTGTCCTAGGCCGTTCGAATATCGTTGGCAAACCCATGGCTAGTCTTTTGCTACAAGAAAGTTGTACGGTCACTATTGCCCATTCTCGCACAAAAAATATCGAGGACGTTTGTCGTGCTGCTGATATCGTTGTCGCCGCCATTGGTCGTCCTGAAATGGTCAAAAAAGAATGGATTGGCAAGGGTGCTGTTGTCATTGATGTGGGTATTAACCGTATCCAACGTGATGGCAAAAATAAACTGGTTGGCGATGTGGATTTTGCAGATGTCGCCGATACGGCTGCTGCTATCACACCAGTTCCCGGTGGCGTTGGACCGATGACCATTGCTTGCTTACTGTACAACACATTAACTGCCGCAAAACAACAAAATGGCATTAGTTAATCTTTGTTAGATTAAAGTTTGATTATTTATGGGGAAATTAACTTCCCCCCATTTTGTGACAACATAGTGATAAAGATATCACAAAATCATTATGACAAATGAGCGACCTTATTTTACTTTAAGTACAGTAATCTCAGAAGAAATTCCTTCGATTAAAGGCTCTCGCTTTATTGGTGTTGCCATGCCTATTGAAAATGACAGCGAAGTCGCCGAGCAACTGGAAAAAGTCAAAGCACAATACCCCGACGCTAGACATTGGTGCTGGGCATACCAATTAAGAGAACAAAACAAAACCCGATTTAATGATGATGGCGAACCTAGTGGTTCAGCAGGAAAACCTATTCTTGCCCCAATTGTTGGTAGAGAATTGGTCAATTGTTTGGTTATCGTTGTTCGCTATTTTGGCGGTACGAAATTAGGCGTTGGTGGATTGGTTAGAGCTTATTCACAATGTGCCAATGCGGTATTGGACAAAGCGGAATCTAAGAGCAAAGTTATTCAAGTTATCCCTAAAATCATGCTAAAAATGACTTATAGTTACACAGAGACTAATCACGTTGCCGCTGCGCTTTCTAAACTTAATTTAGTCGCCCAAAATACGCAATTTAGCGATCAAGTTACTGCTGAACTGCCCGTAACGCGTCAAGAAATTGATACCGTCAGGCAAACACTGACAGAATATTGTGCCGGAAAAATTCAACTCGCCATTATTGAATAAAAAGCATTTATCCCTCATAATAAACGGTAGTTATAATAATCAAATTAAACTGTAGGTATTTATTCATATGTTAATTTTTATTTCGCTCGTCACTATCGTTACTAACACGATAGCATTAGCTGCTATGGCGTATTTTTTATACCGAAATATCGATGTGCTAAAGGCCATTCACGACAGTATTAAACATCATGATGACAAAAACGAGCAATTTAATATAGAACAAGCTGAAAAATGGTTTGAAAAAGGTGAGATAAAAGCACTTAAACAATATTGTGAGCAGTTTATTAAAGAAAAACCCAATAGCGTACAAGCCAATTGGTACTGTGGACTTTCTTACTATAATCAGGGTGATTATATCTTGGCAAAAACCTACTTTGAAAATGTCATTCGCATTAACCCCTTATGGCGAGACGGTGCGATTGTTTACCTACAAGAAATTGCCGAACGTGTTGGTTTAACGGGTTCAACCACACTGCACTAATTGCCTACGTAAATACCAGAGTGACGGTATAAAAATCCTTTCTCGGTGTTTCTCTGCTGAATAATTTATTTCACTATAATTAATCTTTAGCACGGATAATCGTATAGACATGTGATAAATTATAGTTACGATAACGCCCCGGTTTCTTACGAGATTGCCCACCATAACTAAGAATTGAGGCAATACGCTTTTTCTTATCAACCCATTTAACAAAAATACCACTGTGCGGAGAATTATTATAGCTGTGATTAACAAAATACAGCCAATCCCCCGCTCGGATACGGTTAGGTTTAGCATAAGGACCTTTATTTTTCTTACCCTTTAACACATAATGACGTTTCGATTGTGGATAACCGGAACGATTGTAAACCGTGTTGATATAATCCCAACAACTGCCACGAATAATTTCTTTACTGGTCAATGCCATATGACGTCCTGTTTTTAAAATTTTTTCACCGGCGGGACTACTCTGGTCAATCAACGGACTAACTGAAGCATGTTGAAAAGTACGAACATCAGTCGTCTGCGTATTCTGACTAACGCAAGCAACATTTAATAATAAAAAGGGTAGTAAAAATTTATTCAAAACTTCTTTAGTTTAATAAGTTAATTAATACCTAATTCCTGTAAATTTACTATGGCCTTCTTATCACCTTGTTTAGCTGCTTTTTTATACCATTTAATTGCTTCGGTATGGGATTTTTTTACACCTAATCCTTCTTCGTATTTAGCACCTAAATTATTCTGCGCCATAGCATCACCTTGCACAGCCGCTTTTTTATACCACTTGACCGCTTCAGTATGAGACTTTTGAATCCCCAAACCTTTACTATACATCAATCCTAAATTAAACTGACCAATTTTATCTCCCTGTACAGCAGACTTTCTATACCATTTAACTGCTTCAGCATAGGATTTTTTTACACCTAATCCTTTTTCGTATTTGGCTCCTAAATTATTCTGTGCCTTGGTATATCCCTGTTCGGCAGCTTTCCTATACCATTTGGCAGCTTCAGTATAGGATTTTTTTACACCTAATCCTTTTTCGTATTTAACTCCTAAATTATTCTGTGCCATAGCATCACCCTGCACAGCCGCTTTTTTATACCACTCCACTGCTTCAGTATAGGACTTGTCAACACCATGACCATTTTCATATGCCCATCCTAAATTATTTTGTGCCTTGGCATATCCCTGTTCGGCAGCTTTCCTATACCATTTGGCGGCTTCAGTATAAGATTTGTCAACACCATGACCATTTTCATACGCCCATCCTAAATTATTCTGCGCCATAGCATCACCTTGCACAGCTGATTTTTTATACCACTTCACTGCTTCAGTATAGGATTTGTCAACACCATGACCATTTTCATATGCCCATCCTAAATTATTTTGTGCCTTGGTATATCCCTGTTCGGCAGCTTTCCTATACCATTTAACGGCTTCAGTATGAGACTTTTGAACCCCCAAGCCTTCACTATACATCCATCCTAAATTAGACTGACCAATTTTATTTCCCTGTATAGCAGCCTTTCTATACCATTTGACGGCTTCAGTATAAGATTTTTTTACACCTAATCCTTTTTCGTATTTAACTCCTAAATTATTCTGTGCCATAGCGTCACCTTGCACAGCCGCTTTTTTATACCACTTGACCGCTTCAGCATAAGATTGTTGCACACCCTCCCCATAGTCATATGAATAACCTATCCCATATTGTGCGGGAGCATAACCTTGTTCAGCAGACTGTCTAGCAAACTTATTACCTGCTTGGTAATTTTTATCTTGATAATAGGCTCTTGCAAGATTATATTGATAGCGTGGTGAATTAGGCGAATACCTCAATGCATCAAGGCATTTTTTAATGGCTAATTTAGTGTTTATTTCCCCAAACTCAATACCTTTTACACCTATTGGATTATCTTTATTTTTAGGGCTCGCTGCTAAAATATCACATTGATGAACACCTAATTTATCGGCAAGTCCTGACATACTATCCGCATTAGTAGTTAGAGAAAATAGTGTAGCTAAAAGTAATAATAGCTTAGTTTTTTTCATTATAATCTCCTGACTTAATACTATTATAGAAAAAACTTTACTATTTATTAACTTTATGTAAGGCCCTACTATCCACCGCCAATGCCGCTTCGTGAATGGCTTCACCTAATCCGGGGTGTCCGTGACAAATGCGTGCAATATCTTCGCTAGCCGCTTTGTATTCCATCGCCACAACGAGCTCTTGAATCAGCTCTGATGCCATTGGTCCAACAATATGACCACCTAAGATTTCATCAGTATCGGCATCAACCAAGATTTTTACACGTCCTTTGTCCGCGTCCATCGCTTTCGCACGTCCGTTGGCAGCGAAGGGAAAGTCGCCTTTTTTATAGTTTACGCCTTCAGCTTTTAATTGCTCTTCGGTTTTACCCACTGCAGCAATTTCTGGGTGCGTATAAATAATACTTGGAATCAAATCGAGATTACAATGACCTGCTTGTCCATCAATAATTTCAGCTACCATAACGCCTTCTTCGCTGGCTTTATGGGCGAGCATCGGACCACGCACCGCATCACCAATCGCATAAACGCCAGAAACGGCTGTTTGACAATGCTCATCAACCACAATAAAACCACGCTCATCAAGTTGAATACCTAAACTTTCGTCAATTAAGTCAGCAGTATTGGGGCGACGACCGACACAGACTAAGAGCTTATCAAAAACTTGGGTTTGCTCGCCTTTTTTATCTTCATAAGTGACGATAACCTCACCTTTTTTGACTTCCGCCCCTTTCACCATAGACTTTAGCTTAATGTCCAATTTTTGCATTTTGAACTGGCGCCCTGCGTCTTTGGCAACTTCTTGATCCATCATGGGAAGTAGTTTATCAGCGGCTTCAATGACAGTGACTTCCGCACCTAAACGATGCCAAACACTACCTAATTCTAAACCAATCACCCCAGCTCCAATTACACCAAGACGTTTAGGCACCTCAGAGAAGTTTAATGCCCCTGTAGAATCAACGATATATTTACCATCCATTTTCGCCACCGGGATATCAATCGGCACAGAACCCGGTGCCAGAATGACGGTAGTTGTTTTAATATCACTGACCTTGCCATCAAAATCGGTCACTTGTACCGTATCTTTTGCCATTAATTTACCACGGCCTTGAATCCAATCAATTTTGTTGGCTTTGAATAATTGCTCGATACCACCGGTTAATTGAGCAGAAATACCTTCTTTTCGCTCAAGCATTTTAGCAATATCGATACTGGTTTTGCCAACACTGATACCATGAGCATCAAGGTGCTTTAATTTATCAAAATGTTCAGAAGTTTCTAGCAAGACTTTTGAAGGAATACAACCGACATTTAAACAAGTTCCACCCAAAGCCGGTTTTTCACCATTGTGTTTATACATTTCCACACAGGCAACTTTTTTACCTAGTTGAGCCGCACGAATAGCCGCCACATAACCACTACATCATAAGAATTACTCATTTTTTCCGCCTTTAATTAAGTAGGTTAAATTAATACCTTTTTCTTGTGCCAATTGTTGTAATTTGGCTTTATATTTCTCAGAGCCCATAAAATAGACTTTGGCGCTGCTAGAATTAGCCGGATGATTTCTAAGAGCCGCCCTTAAAGTTGCTGCATTTACCGCTTCATTATCCCCTATAACTCCAACTTTAATCTTAGAATTTCCCAAAATATCATTGATTCTTTTAACAGCATTAGAACCCGACCCGGCTTCTAATGCTGCAATTAACATTCCATCAGAAATAGGATTACCTGCCGAAGCCACTCTAATCATGTAGAAATTTTTAAGTTCTTCTTTTGACATTTGGTTCGCATAACTACCCGGTGT
>PDWI01010780.1_pt1 | contig 10161 bp, 11 predicted proteins | sample 1430891 | NCBI WGS metagenome assembly PDWI01 (sample SAMN01162508, study PRJNA174530) | Oral metagenome, whole genome shotgun sequencing project. | biome: Marine environment; feature: Marine mammal; material: Swab sample of the gingival sulcus; isolation source: swab sample of gingival sulcus... | reverse complement strand
TCTGGTGATATCTTAGATGGTGGTAACACAACTGGAGCTACGGTGATTGTTGGTACTAACGACAGTCAAAATCTAGAATTCGAAACTGCTGGCACTAGTCGAATGTTTATTGATACTGATGGTAGAGTTGGCGTTGGTGAACAAGAAAATAATTCAAAATCTCGTTTTTACGTTAACGATAATATAACTAACCCAAACCATATTGTGCCAATCAATGGTTATGGACCTTATGTATTTGATAATTATAACAGTAACGATAAAGATGATTGGGAGTTTGTTGGTCCAGCTGGAACCGGTTTGGCTGCTAGTGCATCTAATGGTAGATGGTCTTTTGATACTAATAATACTTCATCAAATGGAGTTGGGCCGACTTCAGGTCAAGGTGGTAATCCAGATGGTTATATTTATACCGAAGCTAGTGGCTCAAATTGGGCAAATCGTGAATATATTATGACCAGTAATCAAATTATTGACGCTGCTATTGATGATTGGAGAGTCGAGTTTTATTGGAATCAAAGAGGTAATAACAACCGAGCTATTTTGGAAGTTCAAACCAAGGAAGGTGGAGGGGCTTGGATTACTAGAGGAACTTATGGTCAAAATGGTCCAGATGTGCCATCTAATGGAACTCAATCTTGGAATTTTGAGAGTCTAGATTTGAGCAGTGCTATTAATAATCCATCTACTGTAATTCGTTTTAAGATAACTATGCCAAGCAGTGGCTCAATTTGGCACAATGATTTTGGCTTAGATACTATTAATATTATAAACATTACTGGTAATGGTGGCGGCATGGAATATGGTAATAGCGTAATTGAAGGTTATAATAAGAATAATATTAGTGATGTTGACCTATTATCTCTAAAGAGCGATGTTGGCTCTGTTGGTGATGTTAAATTCCGAGTTGATAGTGATGGCGATGTCTATTCAGATGGCGCAAACAATATTGGCGGCGGAGCTGATGTGGCTGAGAAATATAAGAATCACGACAACGCTCAGCCGGGCGATGTAGTTGCCTTTGTTGACAATCGAACGGTAGCTAAAACAACTGAAGTGGCTCAACCAACATTGGCTGGTGTGGTTTCTACTCAAGCTGGCGTAATACTGGATTCTGGAGTTGATGGTGTGCCGGTTGGTTTAGTTGGTCGTTTGCCAACTAATGTTTCGATGGCAGCAGGTGAAATTAAGTCAGGTGATTTCTTAACTAGCGGTCCTGATGGAAAAGCTCAAAAAGCGACTAAATCTGGTCCAGTTATTGGTCAAGCTATGGAAGCGGCAACTGAGGATGGTCAAATCGACGTCTTTGTTCATCTAGGCTATTGGTATCAGCCAGTTCAAATCGATTTAGATAGTATCTTAAATTCAGACCAACAGGTAATTTCTGTAGCTGATGATCAAGTAGATATTGAAGATGAGCAACCTCTAGAGATAATCTCTGGTAATGACTCTGATGAATTGGCCACCCAAATTGAGCAAGGTTTTAAGACATTAAATGATCGAATTAAGGCTATTGATGAAAGACTAAAACAATTAGAACAAGCACAGGCTGAGAATAATAATCAAGAAACTGATGATGCTGAAGCAGAATTAACCAACCAATCTAATACTGAAGTCGAACCAGAGGCTGAAATAGAAGACTTGGCAGTTGTGACTAGCTCAGAGTTAGAGCAAGTGTTTAACCTAAATGGTGATAACCTAACAATCTTAGTAGCTAATATATTTGTTAACAATATAACTGTAGATGGTCAATTGAATCTAACAAAAGACTATGCTGGAGAAATTATTATTCCGGCTGGTGAGACTACTTATAGCTTAGAATTTGAAAAACCGTTTACAAAACAACCTAGTGCGGTAGCAACTCCGCAAAACTTTATTAATCAAAGCTGGAAGATTAGTAATGTGACTGAAGAAGGATTTGACTTAGAATTACAAGTTGAACAAGCAGAAGATATCAAATTCAATTGGCAGGTTACGACTACTCAGTAGTGTGTTATAATAAAGCATAAACAAAATAAGGAGAATAAATGATTAGTAGCAGGAGAGGATCGATTAGATTAAAAAATAATATCAAAACCTTCTTAGTATTGCTAATAATTGTAGCTCTAGCTGGAACGGCTGGCTACTTTTGGAACGAATCTCGCCAAGCTAAAAAACAAGTCGCTGAGTCGACTAATAAAGAAAAAGCACAAGAAACCAAGCAAGTTTTAACTAAGTTAAAACAAATATTGTTAATAGAAGAGAAAGAGCAACCTACAATTGCTCGGATTGACAATCCAGAAAAATTAAAAAAAGATAATCCAGAATTTTATAAAAATGCTCAAAAAGGTGATTACATTATAGTTTACAAAGAAAGAGCAATTATTTTTCGGACAAAAGACAAAGGTAAAATCATTAATTTAGCACCAATTGTTGATACAAGTAAAAAATCAACTAAAAAATAAAAGTTGTTGATAAAGCTTATGTTTTTGTTATAATTAGATTATCACAAAAATAATTAAAAGGAGAATATGAAAAGTAAAATTAATACAATGACTATTTTGATGTCAATTATGGCATTGATATTTTTAACAACCACTATCGTTTTGACAAAACAGAATAACGATTTAAAAAATGACCCTGACTATGTCAACTTAAAAAAGTATAAAAAGACTGATACTTTACGCAAAAAAGTAGCGAAATTAATCAATATCCCAGCTAATGAGAAAGCTTTTATTGGAACATATGAATCTAACAGCTCTTTGAAGAACAACCCTTTCTTTAAGGGTGCTAAAGATGGTGATAAATACCTAATTTTCTCAGAATCAGGGAAAGCTATTATTTATCGTGAAAGTGAGAACAAGCTAATTAATGTTGGCCCAATCGCTATCACTTCAGAGAACGAACAACCAACTGAAGAATAAATAATCTCAATTAAAAAACGACCCTCCTCGCAGACGGGGTCGTTTTTAATATGGTATCTGTTTTTATCAAAACAGGGTATTTTTATTATATATCATTTGTGATATATTTGCAATATTATTTTAACATAAAAAACACTTATGTAAATATTGACAAATAGCTTAAGCTATGATATAATTAAAGCATTAACATATCACGGGAGATGTGTTTATAAAGAAATTAATCATAAGGAGACAAAATATGGCTGGAACAAAAGCAGGCGGATTAAAAGCCGCTCGGACTAATAAACTGCGACACGGTAAAGATTTTTATGCTAGTATTGGCCGCAAAGGTGGAAAAAACGGTACTACTGGTGGTTTCGCAGCCAATCGCGAACTAGCAAAAAAAGCTGGTCGAATTGGTGGACTAAAATCAAAACGAGGTCCTGCTAAAAAGAAAACCGTAGATGAGACATACTTAAAAGCTGCTGCTTAATACGGATTATAAAATCAAAAGATAACCCTGATTTAGGGTTATTTTTTGATAGTTGATCGTTTTAGTCTAGTAAATTTGGCCTGATTCACTCGCCAGATAGTATCGCAACTGAGGCATTTGTATCTAAAAGAGCTGGCTTGATTGCCGATAGCCTGACAACTAGGGCATTTACTTCTTTGATATAGCCAGTCTCGATAACTATCTAAAGTTTGCTCAATCAAATCATAATTAATATCAACATCATACTGATTAGCTAATTTGTCTTTTGCTAGTTCCCAGGCGTCGGTTTCCATTCGGAGTAGCTGTCGATCATACTGATAATCTCGGTGTTTTAATATGAAATGAGCTAGTTCGTGTAACAGTAAGCTTTGCCAGTCTGGATTGTTTGGATTATAAAAAATAGCCTTTTTTTGATCAGAATAATAAAAACTGTCCGCTACCGTAAAAGCTAGATCAAAATCTTTTTGAAGCTGAGTTATTAGGCTATTTTCATTTTTTGACATAATCAAAACAGCCATAAATAACATTTAGATCTGGCTCACTGGCTGCTAGTAGCAGTGGTCTGATGATCTGCTCTGGTAGTTTTTCATCTAGCAAATCAAAAAGCTGCTTTTGATAACGATCAAAATAATTCCCCATAGAGCCACCAATGATAATGACATCTGGTTGGACAATTGGAATCAGCATTAATAATCCACGAGAAAATCGGTCGCTAATAGCATCCCATTTGGCAGGAGAAGTGATGTCTTTGGCTAATTGGTTATAAGATTGAGCAATAGCTGCTCCAGAAGCAAAGTCCTCCCATTTACGAACAATTCCATCATATTCGAGCATGGTCATGCCAGCTTCAGAATGAAGCAACTCCGGCACTAATTGGCCATTGATAACGAAACTAGAACCAATGCCAGCTCCGATGTTAAGATAAATGGCGCTTCTAGGAACGGTTTTTAGAGACCTCGTCTCAAAAATTCCTGCCAAGTTGGCATCGTTCTCAACCAAAACTTTTACCTTAAACTGTTCTTTTAAAATAGCGGCGATATCAAAGCCAGTCCAATCGGAACTGAGATTACTACACCAGCCGACCACATTATTTTTGACTACGCCGGGGATAGCCACAACTATTTTATCAAACTTCTTTTTAGAAAACTCAGCCAAAATAGTAGTAATAATTAAATCACTACATTCGGTAGCCTTTCTTAGAGTTTCTAATTGTAAAGATTTGGTAATTTTACCTTGTGAGTTGAGATGAGCAATGGTCAAAACCTTGCTACCAATGTCAATAGCTAATATCATAATAATTTTATTATAGCATAAAGATTTGTCGAATAAGTATCTTTTTAAGCGATAATGTGGTATAATATTGATATTAATTAAACAAGGGAGAATCAAATGAGCAATTATGTTACAAAAGACCCAACTTTTAGACATTTTATTTTGGGATTATTAGTGTTTGTAATAATTATTGTGGTGGGAGTTTTTGGAATTAGAACACTATTTAGTTCCAATCAAAAAGACGAGGAGTTGGCCAAAAAAGACTCTGAAGTTGTTATAAAAGAAGCTGACAAAGAAGAGCTGGCAATAAACCAAACCGACTCAGACAAAGAAAGTGATGAGTCGGATCAGTCTTCAAGTCAGACTGAGACTGGTTCTGAGACTGAGACTGTGGCTGAAACAACTAACGATTCAGTCCAAGCTGCTCAGGCAGAACAAACTGAGGATATTGATCAGTTGACCAAAGTTGGTCCTGATTCAATCTTAACCAAGGCTGGTCTGGCAATGCTATCTACCTATGCTTTAGTCTACTTTGCTAAAAAATCATTCTAAATAAGCTTGCAATTATAGCTCTAAAGAGTTAAAATAGAGATAATCTATTAGATGTTTTTAGGTGTGCTTTAAACATTACTATAGAAAATACAATTTAAGGAAGGAGTCTAAAAAGACTTATGGCAAAAGCCAAATTAACAATGGACGAGCTATTAGCTCAAAATGATGTTGCTGCGATTAAGCAAGGCGACATCGCAACTGGTACAGTTGCATCAATCAAGAAGCACGAGCTATTGATTGACTTAGGTGCACAAGGTGTCGGAATTGTGCCTCGACGAGAAATTAGTTTCTCAAAAGATCTAAAAGTTGGTGATGAAGTCCAGGCCAGCGTTTTGGATGAAGAACTAGAAGACGGTAAAGTGTTGCTTTCTCTACGTAAAGCTGCTAAAGACCGCGGTTGGGAAGAGGTCGTTAAGGTGATGGAAAATGAGCAAATTATTGAAGTCGAGCCTTATGACGCTAACCGAGGTGGTCTGTTGGTAGAATACGAAGGCGTAAGAGGATTTATGCCTGTTTCACAGCTTTCGGCTGAGCATTACCCACGAGTTGCTTCAAATGATAAAGATGAAATCTTGCAAAGATTGAACTCGCTTATCGGCAAGCAAATCAAAGCTCGAATTATTGATGTTGATCGCCGGGCTAACAAGTTGATCTTTAGTGAAAAAGAAGCAATCAAAGACGCTCTAGCAGAGACTTTTGAAAAATTATCAATTGGTGATGTAGTCAAAGGTCAGGTTACCGGAGTAGTTGACTTTGGTGTATTCGTCAATGTTGACGGCATTGAAGGCTTGATTCATATCTCAGAAATTAGCTGGGAACGAGTCATCAATCCTAACAAGTATGTCAAAGTTGGTGATAGCGTTGACGCTAAGATTATTGATATTGATAAAGATCGTTTGAACTTGAGCATTAAGCAATTGACTGAGGATCCTTGGGCAAAAGAAGTTGAGAAGATCAAAAAAGGTGATGCTGTTGAGGGTACAATTACCCGAATCACACCATTTGGCGCTTTTGTTCAGATTAGTCCAGCCGTTGAAGCTTTGGTTCATGTTTCAGAGCTAGGTGAGGGCGACAATGTCAACCCAGAAAACATCTTTACTCTAAATGAGAAAAAGAAGTTTAAGATTCTGGACATTGACAAAAGCAATCGCAAAATATCACTTTGTCTAACCGACTAAACAAATAAAAATTAAGCTAGCAGAAAGGCAGTATATGAGTCAGAAAAAGATTATTAAAATGGGATTAACTATTACGGTTAATGAACTTGCTGATGCGTTGAGTATGCCGGTTGCTAGCTTAATTCAGGAATTATTCAAAAATGGCATTGTTGCCACAATCAATCAAAAGTTGGATTATGACACAGTAACAATCATTATCGAGGAGCTCGGTCAAAAAGATGTTGAGATTGAGCAAATGAGTCAGGTTGAAGAAATGACCACCAAGCGTCATCAAAGTAGCGATCAGGCGGTTGAGAGGCCCCCAGTAGTGGCAGTAATGGGTCATGTTGATCATGGTAAAACAACTTTGCTTGATAACATCTTGCAAACAAAAACTGTTGACGACGAATCGGGTGGAATCACTCAGCATATTTCGGCTTACCAGACAGTTTTTAAGAACAAAAAGATTACTTTGCTTGATACTCCAGGGCACGAAGCTTTTGCGGCTATCCGTCAGCACGGCGCTCTGCTAACTGATATCGTGGTGATAGTAGTGGCGGCCGATGACGGCGTCAAACCTCAGACTGTTGAGGCGATTAAGTTCGCTAAGTCTGCTAATGCCAAGATTATTGTAGCTATTTCCAAAATGGACAAACCAACTGCCAATCCAGAAATGGTCAAAGGCCAGTTAGCTAGTGAATATGGCCTTAATCCAGAGGAATGGGGCGGTGAAACTATCTTTATTCCGGTTTCTGGTAAAACTGGAGAGGGCGTAGATAAGTTGCTAGAATCAATCTTATTGATAGCCGAAATTGAGGAATATAAGGCTGATTATGATGTTATCTCAGAAGGTCTAGTGATTGAGGCCAAAACCGAACTCGGTAAAGGAGCGGTAGTTAGGCTGTTGATTGAGCATGGTGAATTATCGGTTGGTGACTATTTAGTTGCGGGCGAGGCCTATGGTAAAATCCGAACAATCAGCGACTTTAAAGGTAAATCGATTAAACAAGCTGGACCATCAACTCCAGTGACTGTGACTGGTTTTAAGAAGCTGCCACAATTTGGTGAGCTGTGCAAAGAGGTCAAAACTGAGAAAGAGGCCCGAGCTTTGGCCGAGCAAAATCGGCGTCAAATTGCCAATAACTTGCCAAGTAGCAATGTTACGGGAATTGAGCTATTAAACAAGATTCACAAGTCTAACACCGCCAAGAAGTTTAATGTTTTGATTAAATCGGATGTTCAGGGTAGTTTAACTTCGGTAGTCGATAATATCAAGTTGATTGATACTGGCGATGAGATTGATGTCAATATTGTTAGCCAATCGGTTGGTGATATCACCGAGAATGATGTTAAGTTGGCTGCTAATGATTCAACCATTATTTATGGTTTTCATGTTAACTTGAAATCATCGATCAAGAGATTGGCTGCTCGGATGGGAGTCAAGATTAAATTGTTCAAAGTTATTTATGAGTTATTGGACGACTGCAAAGAAGAGATGGAAGCTTTGCTTGATCCAGATGTTAAAGAGACCGAGCTAGGTAAGCTAAAAGTCAAAGGTGTCTTCAAACTAACAAAAAACAAGGCTGTTGTTGGCGGTTTAGTAACTGAGGGCAAGATTATGCCTGACTTGATGGTGCGAGTCAAGCGAAAGAAAGAGCAGATTGCTGAGCTAAAAATAACCTCGCTAGAAAAAAACAAGCAAGTTGTAAAAGAAGTTGTTGAAGGTGATTTGTGCGGTATGTCGCTTGAAACTGATAAGAAGGTAAAAATTGAGCTTGATGATAAGCTAGAATTCTTTAAGCGAGAGCTTGTTGCAAGAAAGCTCAAATAGGAGTAAAATTAGACTATGAAATTCAACCAAGCTTTCTTAGACGAAATGGGTCTCGGCAATATCAGTGACGAGAATAAGCAGGCTTTTTTGGAGTATCTGAGGTCTGAGTTGGAGCTGAGGATCGGACGAACTTTGTCAGAAATGATGACTAGCGAGCAGCTGGTGGAGTTTAAAAAGATTGTTGATAAAGACACTGGTTTTATGCTCAACTGGTTATCGGCTTTTGTGCCAATGTATCAGTCGGACGATCGTTTTATTGCTATTCAAGAGGCTGGCAATTATGATATAGCAGATCCAAAATTGTTAGAAGAGTACACTTCTGCCAAATGGCTTGAGCTTAATCAGCCAGATTATGCTCAGACAGTGGCTGAGGAGATTCGTAAATTACGCAAAGAGTTGCTTGACAACAAAGAAGAAATAGCCAAAAGTTTTCAAGATTAGCTATTTGAGATAGCCATTGACAAAACTCTCAGCAGAGGTGGTTTTGCCGTTGGGAGTGATTAATTTAACGACATTAAGATAGTCGTTATTTTTATCTTTAATCGCTAAAATTCCTGGTTCATTGCTAATTTTAGCCTCCAAAATGATGCATTTATGACCATTGAAGACGTAACGACTGCGTGGAAAAATCTGATAAGCTCTAATCTGTCTTTCTAGCTCGGTCGCGCTGAACAAATCAGGTCGCAAGACTGACGATTCTTTGAGTAGCAACTGACAATAACTAGCTTTATCTTCATCTTGAGCTTGTGGTTGCAAGTCGCCAGCCAATATTTGAGGCAACTTCTCAATCAATAATTGGCTGCCTAAGCTTGCTAGTTTTTGATAAAGCCAACTAGCGGTCTCTGATTGGTTTAGTTCAAGCTTCTTGCTAGCATAAATTGGTCCAGCATCCATTTTTTTAACAAGCCTAATTAAGCTAACGCCAGTTTCGTTATTACCATTTAAGATAGTACTTTCAATCGGCGAGGGGCCGCGATACTTGGGTAGTAATGATGGATGAAGGTTGATAATGCCTGTTTCAAAACAGTCCAGGACTTGTTGAGGAATAATTTTGCCGTAACTAACCAACACAGCAGCTCTAGCTTGGAGTTTACTAGTCATTTCTATCAGCTGCTGATTATTCTCAGGCTGCAAAACTTGAATGCCGTGTTTTAGGGCTAGGGTTTTGATTGGTGGTGGCGTTAGTTTTTGACCGCGGCCTTTTTTGGCATCGGGCTTGGTAATTACGGCTTCAAACTGAAATCTAGCTTCGAGTAACCTTTCAAAAACTGTGGCGCTGAACTTCTCAGTCCCGAAGAATGCCAGTTGGTTTGACTTCTGTTTCATAATCCAAACTTTGTAATTCGCCATTTTGATCTAATTTATAAAAATGGTCCTGACCTTTTACTCTATCAACAAAAACTGTCCCATTAGAGTGGTCGATTTCGTGCTGCAATACTCGAGCCAAAAAGCCTTTGGCTTTGATTTTGATATCTTGACCTTTCTCGTTTTTGGTTTTTACCAAAACCTTATTATAGCGAGGAGTCTGGCCATAAACATCTTTGACACTGAGGCAGCCTTCAAAGTCGGTGATAATTTTGCCTTCAGTTTTAACGATGCGAGGGTTTACAAACACTTTAAAATCTTTGACTGATTTGTCCTCAAAATTCTCACGAACAATCACGATGTTTTTTAGGATGCCGATTTGCACCGCTGCTAGGGCAACGCTGACCTCGTGAGGGCGGGAGTCCTCCCAGTCAATAGCAGCTTGTTTCATTTTTTCAATAATTTCTAATATTTCTGGTGTAATTTCTTTCACATCTTCAGATAATTCCCAAAGAGTTGGGTTTGGCAATGTGATGATATCTTTTGCGCTAGCTAGTTTTTTTGTCATGTAAAAATTATACCATAACAGATAGAAAAAACCTATAATAAACTAATGATATCAATATCAAATTTCCAATTTGGTGGCAAAATTTTTACGATTTCTTGTAAAGT
>PDWI01010779.1_pt1 | contig 10162 bp, 7 predicted proteins | sample 1430891 | NCBI WGS metagenome assembly PDWI01 (sample SAMN01162508, study PRJNA174530) | Oral metagenome, whole genome shotgun sequencing project. | biome: Marine environment; feature: Marine mammal; material: Swab sample of the gingival sulcus; isolation source: swab sample of gingival sulcus... | reverse complement strand
CACGGTCCCAATGACATCAATACCCATGGCTTGGAGCCCTTTCACAACAAATTGGGGACTTCCCAAGTCGAATTCATGGTTTCCGATGTTCAGCACTACATCGCCCAAAAGGCTTAGCTTCTGTCTGAATGGAGCTATAGTTACCGGTTGGACTAAAGATAATAAGATTATTTATAGATCTTCTCAAAGATCACCTATTCCTGAAGATATTAGACTCTTTACCATAGATCCAAAAACTATGGAGGAAGAAGAAATTCCTTTAGACCAAGCTAGTGCCGGAGTTTATGACGATGAGGGCAAGATCTTATATTTTGTAAAATTACCTAATCAAGGAAGCCATACCAAAGGTTATAAGGGTGGTTATATTGAGCAGATTTGGAAATTTGATGGCAAGAATGAAGCTCTCAATTTAACAGCTGATTTTGAGGGTAGTTCTAAAAATCCAATGTATTATGATGGCAGAATTTATTTTCTTTCAGATCGAGATGAGGCAATGAATATTTGGTCGATGGATGAAATAGGCAAAGATTTAAAACAGCATACTCATTATCAAGATTTTGAAATTAGAACTGCTGACTTGCACGAGGGGAAAATAATTTACCAGCTGGCAGGAGACCTTAAAATCTATGATATTAAAACCGCTAAGAGTCAAAAACTAGAGATTAGTCTTCGCTCTGATTTTGAACATATTAGAGAAAGATGGGTAGAAAATCCTCTTGATTATTTAGAAAGTTACAACTTTGCCCCAAAGGGAGATAAGATTTTAATGACTTCCAGAGGAAGAGTTTTTTCTATTCCTGTTAAGGACGGTCGTCTTGTTAAAGTTTCCGGTGAAGAATACTCAAGATATAAGCATGCAAAATTTTTAGATGATGGAAAATCTGTTGTTGCTTTAGCAGATAAAGAAGCTGAATTTGAATTTTATCAGATAGATTCAGCTAAGAAGAAGGAAGAAAGAAAAATAACAAATAATTCTAAAATCTTAAATTTATCGCCTTATCCATCTCCTGATGGAAAGTTCATTATTTATGGAGATAAAAACAATACTGTTTTCTTAACAGAAGTAGAAACAGGAGTAACTAAAGAAATTATTAGCTCTGAATACGAAGAAATTGAAAGTTTTTCTTGGTCTCCGGATAGTAAATTTGTGGCGTTTTCTGCGGTTATGCAGTCCAATTTTCTTAGTCAAATTTATATTTATGATCTAGCAAAAGGAGAATCTTTTAGCGTAACTACTGACCGCTATAGTTCATATTCTCCTGCTTGGAGTAAAGATGGTAAATGGCTCTATTTTATTTCTGACAGACATTTTAATTCTTTGGTAGAAAGTCCTTGGGGTGAAAGACAACCTGAGCCGTACTTTCCTAAAACAGGCAAGATTTTCTTGCTTGATTTAATTGGCTTGCAAAAATCTCCTTTCTTAAAATTAGATGAATTAGAAGAGCAGTCAAAAGAAGCAGAGAAAGACTCTAAAAAAGATGAGGAGAAGAAGGAAGAAAAAGAAGAAATCAAGGTTGTTATCAATCGTGAGGGCTTGGAAAATAGACTTTGGGAAGTTCCTATTGAGCCTGAACATCATCTTAGTTTAACTCTTGCCAAAGATCGCCTTTTTTCTTTGGTTCAAAGCGTTCGTGGAGAAAAAAAGTTTTACGATCTTAAAATGGTTAAAATAACTAATCAAGAAAAATTGAAAGTTTTTGATTTGGCAACTGATATTTCAGGATATAAGCTGGCAACAGCTGCCGATAAGCTTTTAATTAAAAAGAAAAAAGATTTCTTTGTTTTTGATTCAACTGTAGAAAAAATAGAAAAATGGGACGATGCCAAAGTTAATCTTAGTTCTTGGAAATTTTCTTTAGATCCTGTGAAAGAATGGAAGCAAATGCTGGTAGATGCTTGGCGAATGGAAAGGGATTATTTTTATGATATTGATCTGCACGGAGCAGACTATCAAAAACTTTTAGATTTACATTTACCATTAGTTGAAAAAGTTACTGATAGAGAAGAGTTAAACGAATTAATCTCAATGCTGGTTGGTGAAATGAGAGCCTTACATACCTTTGTTCGTGGTGGGGATCTTAGAAGAGGTAAAGAAAATATTAGAATTGGAGCTCTGGGAGCTGATCTTAGATTTAAGGATCAGGCTTGGGTTATTCATCATATTTATAGAGCTGATCCTGATCGCCTAAATTTAAGATCTCCGCTTTTAAGGCCGGATTTAGATATTAAGGAGGGAGATCTTTTAGTTGCTATTGATGGTCAGCAGCTTTCTTTTGAAGAGTCTCCAAATAAAATTCTTCGTAATAAAATAAATAGTCAAATTATGCTCAGAACTCTTAGAGATGGCAAGGAAAAAGAACAAGTTGTGAAAACTATTTCTCCTTTGGCAGATTTTGATTTAAGGTATGGAGAATGGGAATATTTGAATCGTTTAAAGGTTGAGCAAGATAGTAATAACACTATTGGCTATCTTCATCTAAGAGCTATGGGAAAAGAAAATTATGAAGAATGGGTTCATAATTTCTATCCTGTTTATGATCGAAAAGGTTTGATTATTGATGTTAGAAATAATCATGGGGGTAATATTGATAGCTGGATCTTGGAAAAATTGCTCCGGAAAGTTTGGTTTTACTGGCAGAGTAGAGATTCAAAACCATTTTGGAATATGCAATATGCTTTCAGAGGTCATATTGTAGTTCTTTGTAATGAAAAAACAGCTTCTGATGGCGAGGCTTTTTCTGAAGGAATTCGCCGTTTAGGAATTGGTGAAATAATTGGTAAAAGAACTTGGGGTGGAGAAATTTGGCTTTCTATGAATAATTTGCTAGCCGATAAGGGAATTGCTTCTGCCGCCCAAATGGGAGTTTATGATGAAGACGGTAATTGGCTGATTGAAGGTAGAGGAGTTGAAGTTGACTATGAAGTTGATAATTTGCCTCTGGAATCATATAGAGGAGTTGATCGTCAATTAGATTTTGCGATCAATCATTTAAAGAAAAAAATTGAGGAAGATCCAAGAGAAGTTCCCAAGGCTCCGGCTTTCCCTAGACCTAAAAATAAAATGGAGAAATTGTAATGAGATCATTAACAAGCTTATTTTTAATATTAGCCGGTTTAATTTCTTTGGTAATAGTTACTGGTTGTTCAGACGATAGCAGCAGTACAGATCCTGAAAATATAAATTCTAAACCTGTTGCTATTTTTGAAGTAAATCCCGGTTTTGGAAGCGTAGAAACAATTTTTGAATTTGATGCTTCTTCTTCTAGCGATGCAGAAGATGAAAATGATAGTTTAAAATTTCGCTGGGATTTTGATGGTGATGGATCTTTTGATACTCCGTGGGAGAATAATTCATTTGCTAGTTATCAATATGAAGTAGCCGGCAGTTATGAGGTAAAACTTGAAGTTAAGGATACAGAGGGTGCTATAGGAAGTACTACTAGTAGTCTTGTTGTTAGTCAAGTGGGAGGAACAGAAATTATAATTGATGCCTCCTATTATAGCAAGTGGGTTTATTTAAATATTGATGAGATGCAAATTATTGATATTGAAGAGCCTCAAAATTCGTTAACTTGGGATATTGCTTTTAAAAGGTATCAGATAAAAACGAATAGTGGTACTAGTGGTAAAGGTAAAGCCGGAGTAATTTGTTTTGATGATCTCTCTTATGAAGCAGTAACAATGGCTCCTAAAGGGTATTATTGCCAAGATGATTCTATTTCTATCACGATGTTGGAAGAAGTTCATTACAGTTATAATAAGAAATTATTTGATTGGTATAGCATGTCATCAGGAATGCCTCCTGAACTTACTTCTAGAGGTTATACTTATGTTGTAAGAAAAGCAGATGGAGAAAGTTATTTCAAATTGAAAATTGATAGTTATTATAATCCTCAAACAGGAGAGAGTGGTTTTTTAACTATTAATATTGAGCCTCTTTTGGAAGTTTCGGATGATTATTTCACAGATATTAAAGAAGCAACGGTTGATGCTTTTTCAGAAGATACTTGGGTTTATTATGATTTTGAAACAGAAGAAGTAGTGGAGGATATTGATAATCCGGAAGTTTTTTGGGATATTGCTTTTAAGGGAGATAAAGTAAAGACTAATAGCGGAACTAGTGGATCTTTTGGTTTGGGAGCTACTTTAATTGGAGATACTGATGATGGAATTAGTTTTGAAGAGCTAAGAGATTTTGATGGTAATAAGGAATTTAGTTTAGATGAAGATCTGGTAGATGCTAATGGTAATCATTTTTCAGGAAATCCTGTATTAGCAGGAGGGATGACTAGTAATGGAGCTGATAGTTCAGAGATTTATGCCATTCAGACGAGTAAGTTTAATTATGTAAAACTTCAATTTATAGATTATGATAATGGGAAAATTAAATTCAGGTATGAAAAAGATTTGACTGCAACTTGGTAGGTTGAATATTTTCGTGGAGTTTTTTAGATTTTGATTTTACGCTCTAGATAGTTGAAAATAATCTAAAAGGGAAGCAAATGGATTAAATGCTTCCCTTTTTATTTAAGAAAAATATGAACTCACGATAAATTCTTCCCTATGAGATGAGCAAAGTTTTATGATTAACGAATTAAGAACTAAGTCCGGATTCAAATAATTACTTTTCAGTTTAATATCCACTTCCAAGAAAAAATCAAGAGCTTTGATAAGTTCTTCTAAAGAATAAATTTCAGCACAGGTAATAATATCTTGATCTCTCCAAGGATTATTAAAGCCAAGATTGTAAGCTGCACTTTTGACAGGATAATTTTTATTTTCGGCTTCTGATTTTATTTTAAGAGCATTTACAAAGATCTTGGAAAGATAAATATTGATGCCAATAGGATCAATTTTATTTTCTTTATTCAAAAGAATATTAGAAGCAATAAAAATAGCTTCTCTTTGGTTTTTATTAACAATTGCAGTTTGCAATTTAAAAATATTGAAAGTTTTAGAAATCCCGATATTTTCTTCAATTGTATCTTCATCAATTTCCTCTTTATTACAAAAGGTAATAAGTTTATCAAGTTCTGATGAAATAGTATTTAAATTTTCAGATAAATTTAAGGAAAGCATGTTGAGGGCATTTCTGGTAATTTTTTTATTTTTTTCTCTTAAATATTTTTGGATCCAAACTAATTTTTCTTTTTCGTTCTTAGGTTTAAATTCAAGAGAGATACAATTTTTGTTTTTAAGAAGTTCTTTAAAGAAGACTTTTCTTTTGTCTATTTTAGTTCCATTTAAAATAATAATTGTGCTATCATTTTTCTTTTTAAGAAATATTTGAATCAATTCCCCCAAATCTGCGGGCATTTTATCAATATTAGAAAAATAAACAATTCTATTATCAGCCATTATCGGATAAGAATGTAAAATACCACTAATTTCATTTAAATTTATATTTTCATCGGAATAATTATTAAAATTAAAATCTTTTAAGCCTTCGTTATCTCTAAAATGGTATTCTATTATACTATTAATAGCTTCTTCTTTGGAATAAATATCTTCACCTGAAAAGAGAAAAACTTTTTTGTTCTTAATATCATTTAGACTTAATTCTTTTGTTTTTGCCATGTGATTTTCCTAAATTCATATTTTTATGCTAGAAATTACGCTTTATAATTTAAATTTTCAATATAAATTTCAAAAAATTAAAAAAAAATAAAAAAAAAGTTAAAGTCCGGCAAAAACTATCCGATAAAGAAATTAAGAGGCAATGAAAGTTGAACCAAATTTAAAAGGAGGGTATTATGAGTACTCGTATAAACCATAATATTCTAGCGATGACAGCACATAGAAATGTACAACAAGCTCAAAACAGCTTAGATGTTGCTGTAAACAGATTATCGTCTGGTCTTAGGATTAATAATGCCTGGGACGATGCTGCGGGACTTGCAGTTTCAGAAAAATTTAGAGCTCAAATCGGTGGTATGACAGAAGCCGAAAGAAATGCAAATTACAACATTAACATGCTTGCAACAGCTGAGGGTTCTTTGCAGGTTATTGATGAAAAACTTGTTAGAATGAGAGCATTAGCAGTTGAAGCTTCCAACGGTGCTTTGACTCAAACAGACCGTAGTTTCCTTGATGTTGAGTTCCAGCAATTAAAATCAGAAATTACTAGGATTGCAAATGTTAGTAATTACAACACCTTAAAGTTACTTGATGGCTCACTTTCAACTAGTAATGTGAATAATCAAGTAGGAAACTTGGCAAGTACAGAAGATAACAATACTAATATTAAATTCCACATCGGAGCTAATAACATTCGTGGAAACGATTACTACTATGTAAATATTGCCGGAGCAACAGCTGCTCACCTTGGTCTTACAGATTCTGCTATTACTGATACTGCCGTTTCACAGGCCGCTATTGATACTATTGATGACGCTATAACTTCCAAGGATACAACTAGAGCATTTATTGGGGCTGCAGTTGAAAGACTTCAAAATAATATCTTAGAATTACAAATTTCTAAGGAAAATGCTCAAGCTAGTGAGTCTCAAATTAGAGACGCTGATGTTGCAGCCGAAATGACTGATTTTACTAGAGCTCAAATCTTATTTAACTCTGGAATCAGTATGCTAGCTCAGGCAAATTCTGTACCTCAAATGGTTGCCGGACTAATTGGCTAATTTTTGATATAGTTAGAGCTTTGGCTTTTTCCAAAGCTTTAACTTTCATTTAATTATCCTAATAAAAAATTGAAAAGGATGGAAGTATGGCTGCTCTAACCAATCCATATAATAATTATATAAAAGGGAAATTAGATACAGTTAATAAAGGTAGTTTGCTAATAATGATTTATGAAAGTGCTATTAGAAACTTACATGAAGCTAAGGTGCAAATCGAAGCGAAAGATTATAATAAAAAAGGTCAAGCTATTGATGTTGCTTATAAGGCTGTTTCAGAATTACTGCTTTCGCTTAATTTTGAGATAGGCGGGGAGATCGCTAAAAATCTTAGTAAAATTTATAATTTTATTTTAAGAGAAATAACAGCTGCTAATATTGCAAACGATTCCTCGAAACTTGATGTTCCTCTAAAGATATTGGAAGATTTTAAAGAGACTTGGCAACAAGTTATCCAAAAGGAACAAGCTAAGGGTTAATTGCTATTATAAGTATAGCTTTTAAGAACGCTCTATTTAGATACTCTATATAATCATTTATTTAAACTACTACTCTCTAGCTGTAGGGGAGATTTCATGAAAATCTATGATAACCCAAATATTGTTAATTATCTTAACAAAGAAAATAGCAAAGCCTTAAATTCTTATAAGAAAGATAATGAATCTTCTAAGTTAGTTGAAGATAAATTAGAACTTTCAGCTGAAGGGCAAAGGTATAAAGAAATAGCTTTAAAGTCTAATCAGGCACTTGAAGTCATTAATTCCTATAAGAAGGAAGAGTTAGAAATTATTAGAGAAAGAGTTAATTCTAATTATTACGACAGGGAAGAGGTTATTTCCGGAATTGCTCGCAGTATTTTAGATGATGAGGAGTTTCAAAATTTATTTCTCAATGATAAAATGAAAAATGTTATCACTAAGTATATTGACTTACGAGAAAAAGATATTGAGAAGGTAGATCTTTCTAGAATTAAAGTTCAAAATTCTAGTTACGACCAAGAGGAAATTTATGAAAAAGTTGCAGAGGATATAATAAATACCTATAAGTAAAATCTTGCAAATCAAATTATTAAAGAAAATCCTGTTTTTACAGGATTTTTTTTATTATAATTACTTTTCGAGATATGAATGGTTGACATTAGATAAAGAATACTATATATTTCTATATAGTAAAAACGCTAACTAGAGTTTTATGTTAAAATTAGTTGGCTTTATTTTAAATAATACTGTATTTTTAGAACTGAAATTTACGATTATGGTTAAAAATGATCAAATTTTTTTATTTAAGTCACAAATCGCAAGATCTTGGCTAGTAGCCGTTGGTTACTTTTTAGAAAATTAAAATTATGCAACTTTAATAAAGGAGAAAAAGAATGAGTGAAACAACAAAGCTCTTAGATTTAGTAATTATTGGTGGCGGTCCTGCAGGTTTAACGGCAGGGATTTATGCTTCAAGAGCAAGACTTGATGTTATTATGCTAGAAAAAATGATGCCGGGTGGTCAGGTTTCAATTACTGATGATTTAGAAAATTATCCGGGATATTCTTCTATTTCCGGAATAGATCTTGCCATGAAGATGGAAGAGCAAGCTCGAAATTTTGGATTAGAAATCAAAAGTGAGGAAGTTTTTGAAATTATTCCTCAGGCTCAAAATAAGGGTCATATCATCAAAACAGATGTTAATACTTATCATACCAAAGCGATATTAATTACTTCCGGTGCTGCTCCTAGGAGAATTGGCTGTGAAGGGGAGGATTCTCATATTGGTAAAGGTGTTTCTTATTGTGCAACTTGTGATGGTGCTTTTTTTAGAAATAAAGAAGTTGTTGTTGTTGGAGGTGGAGATACTGCGGTTGAAGAGGGTATTTTCTTGACTAAATTTGCTAGTAAAGTTACTATTATTCACAGAAGAGATAAGTTTAGAGCTGCTCAAATTATTAAAGAAAGAGCTTTTGAAAACGAAAAAGTTGAAATTATTTGGGATTCTGTTGTAGAAAAAATTAATGGAGATCCTTTAGTGTCTTCTATTGATCTTCTAAATGTAAAAACCAAAGAAAGAACTAATTTTAAAACTGACGGTGTTTTTGTTTTCGTGGGTTATGTTCCTAATAATCAATTTATTCCGGGAATTATAAAAAGAGATTCTAGTGGATTTATTATTGGAAATGAAAATATGGAAACTAATGTTCCGGGCATTTTTGTAGCCGGAGATATTAGGTCTAAACTGCTTAGACAGGTAATTACTGCTTGTGGTGATGCTGCAACTGCTGTAGCTGCTGCCGAAAAATATATTGACTGGAACTATAAAGAAGAGCAATATTTATAGAGTTGAGAATTTTTTAACCAATTTAATAGCCGGGTGAAGACGAAGATAGTTTTGTTTTTACTCGGCTTTTTTTATATATAGATTTGAGATTAAAAAAGGGTAATAAATTCTCTTTTTTTAAAAATCAATAATACCGGGCTCCGAAGGGTTAAAATCCGGTAAATTAAATTTCCTGCCATCAGAAATTTCAAGTAAATAGCTATCAATAGCTTCATCGGTTCTAAAATGATAGCTAAACATGAACTGAAAATTGCTGATTATTAGATAGTCATTATTAGCCCTAAAGCCAAAACCGATAGCAGAGTAATAGGGACTTTCTAGAAATAATTTTTTCCTTGAATTAATGGTTCCAATATCAACAAAACAAAAATTAGTCAAATTAAAATCCAATATTTGATAGGGTGTAAATAAAACAGATTCAAAACTAAGAGAAAATTTTTGAGTACCTTTGATACTACTTGATAAGCCTCTAATATCATCATTGGTATTAAACCCGATAGTTTCTCCGTAGAGACGATTAATTCCAATTTTATAATTCAATCTTAGGTAGCTTCGGATGAAAAAGGACTCATAACTGTAGAGATTACTAAAATAATTGAAATTAAGATGAAGAACACCTTCTTCTCCCTGTTTTCTTCTCAAAAACTCTCCATACTCAGCATTAAAAGATAAATATCCTAAAAATTTAAAATATTTGGCTCTACCGATATTAAATCCCAGATAATGGCGACTGAATAAACTTCCTCTTTGGTTGGCATAAATAAATCCAATTTTATAACCAAAAGGAATATCTTCTGTTTTCCCAAATTGGAAGATCATATTGCCTTTATAATAGTTATTTTTAAAAAGATCTAGACTATAATAATTTGAAGTATAATCTTGATATTTTCCTTGATAATTTTCAGCTAAAATATGGGTAAAATAAGTATTGCCCTCCCTTTTATAGCTAAATGCCAGAGCCAAATTTTCTTCTTTATTATTTTCATTTTGCCAAAGGACAAAAGCTTTGCTCAGCCAAAAATCATGATATTCATTTCTAATTGAGGAAACTTGGAGTTTTTCTTGCTCTTCTTTTCCCAATTTTTTTTCTTGCAGATAATATTGGGCTCCTCCTGCCCAGATTACTTTTGGGATAATAAATTTTCGAGACAACTTAGTTGATCTAAAATCTTGTTTATAAGAATTGAGATACTGCATTTCC
>PDWI01010778.1_pt1 | contig 10162 bp, 20 predicted proteins | sample 1430891 | NCBI WGS metagenome assembly PDWI01 (sample SAMN01162508, study PRJNA174530) | Oral metagenome, whole genome shotgun sequencing project. | biome: Marine environment; feature: Marine mammal; material: Swab sample of the gingival sulcus; isolation source: swab sample of gingival sulcus... | reverse complement strand
CAAATCGGTAAAGCTGGTAGAAAAAGACACATGGGTTGGAGACCTACAGTTAGAGGTTCTGTAATGAACCCTAATGATCACCCTCACGGTGGTGGTGAAGGTAAAACTGGTATCGGTAGAGTTAGTCCAGTTACTCCTTGGGGTAAACCTGCTCTTGGTCTTAAAACTAGGAAGAAGAATAAAGCTTCAAGTAAATATATCGTTAAGAGAAGAAATGAAAAATAGGAAGGAGCATAGATATGGGAAGATCGCTTAAAAAAGGACCTTTCGTCAACAAAAAGTTGATTAACACTATCATTGCTATGAATGACGCCAATGAGAAAAAAGTTGTAAAAACTTGGTCAAGACCATCTACAATATTTCCTCAAATGGTAGGACATACAATAGCAGTCCACGACGGAAGAAAACATGTTCCTGTGTATATCACTGAGGATATGGTTGGACATAGATTAGGAGAATTTGCTCCTACTAGAACTTATAGAGGTCACGCAGCAGACAAGACTACTAAGAAAAAATAGTAAAGGAGATATGTAGAAATGGAAGCAAAGAGAACAGAAGCGAAAGCGCTTGCAAAATACGTAAGAATGTCTCCTATCAAGTTGAAACCTGTTACAGACCTAGTGAGAGGTAAAGACTTAGGAGAAGCACTTACAATTTTAAAATTTACACCTGGTAAAGGCTCTGAATTGGTTGAAAAAGTTGTTGTATCTGCTATGAAAAATGCTGAAAACAACTTTGATATGGATCCTGAAAAACTATATGTTGCAGAAGTTTATGCACATCAAGGACCAACAATGAAAAGATGGAGAGCAGGAAGCCAAGGTAGAGCATCAGTTATTCTTAAAAGAAGTAGCCATATAGGTGTTACTTTGAGAGAAAGAAGTTAGGAGGAGGTTAGAAAATGGGTCAGAAAGTAAGTCCACATGGATTGAGAGTGGGCGTTATAAAAGACTGGGATTCTAAGTGGTATGCAGATAAGAAAAACTTTTCCGAATTTCTTGCTGAGGATCACAAAGTAAGAGCATTTGTGAAGAAAAAACTTTACAATGCGGGAGTTTCAAAGGTCGTTTTAGAAAGAGCTGCAGTAAACAAAATTAAGGTTACTGTACTTACAGATAAACCAGGTATGGTTATCGGTAGATCTGGAGAAGGCATTGAAGTTGTAAAAAAAGATGTTGCAAAAATGACAGGAAAAGAAGTAGACTTTAATGTTGTTGAAGTTAGAAAAGCTGAGTTGGATGCACAGTTGTCTGCAGAAAGCGTAGCTCAAGCCCTTGAAAGAAGAGTATCTTTCAGACGTGCGATGAAGCAAGCTATGGGAAGAACTATGAAATCTGGAGCAAAAGGTATCAAGATACTTGTATCAGGAAGACTTGGCGGAGCAGAAATCGCTAGAAGCGAAAAGTACAGCGAAGGTAATGTTCCTCTACACACTCTTAGAGCAGATATCGACTACGGATTTGCAGAAGCTGATACAACTTACGGTAAAATCGGTGTAAAAGTTTGGATTAACCACGGTGAAATTCTTGACAAAGGTTTGAAACCTGTTATCCCTACTGAAAAAGACGAAAGAAAACCGAAAAGAGATGGTTCTAAGGGAAGAAAAAACAGAAATGACGGAGACAGAAGACCTAGAAGAAATAATAGGGAACAAAAAGATGAAATGCCAAAAGCTAGCAGAAACAGAGTGAGAAAGGCTCCTAAGCCTGCACCTGCACCTGCACCTGAAGTAGTTGAAGAAACTGTTGAAACAGGAGCTAATGAAGAATAGAGAATTGCCCTAAATCGTAATTATTACGATTCGGGTTTTGTCAGGAAGGAGGAAAAAAGCAATGTTAATGCCAAAACGTGTGAAACGTAGAAGAGTTCACAGAGGAAGAATGAAAGGCATTGCTACCAAAGGTAACAAAATTGCCTACGGTGAGTATGGACTTGTATCACAAGAGTGTGGTTGGATCACTTCAAATCAGATAGAAGCTGCCAGAATAGCTATGACTAGATCTATCAAAAGAGGTGGTAAAGTATATATTGATATTTTCCCTCATAAGTCGGTTACTAAAAAACCAGCTGAGGTGAGAATGGGTTCTGGTAAAGGGGCGCCTGAATATTGGGTAGCTGTAGTAAAACCAGGCAGAGTTATGTTTGAAATTGAAGGCGTAACAGAAGAACAGGCAAGAGAAGCTATGAGATTAGCTATGCACAAGTTGCCAGTAAAATGTAAATTTGCCATCAAGGATAAGAAAGCAGAAGGTGGTGAAGCATAATGGAATTGAAAAAAATGAGAGAAATGACTGAGCTTGAACTTACAGCTGAATTGAAGAAGATGAAGACAGAACTTTTCAACTTGAGATTTCAGCATGTGACTGGCCAGTTGGAAAACCCTATCAAACTTAGGGACACAAAAAGACAAATTGCAAGAGTTAAAACTATTATGAGAGAAAAAGAGCTTCAAAAACTTGAAAGCTAAGGAAAGGAGGATGTAATATGACAGTTGAAAGAAATAGACGTAAAGTTAAAACAGGAATCGTAGTAAGCGATAAAATGGATAAAACTATAACAGTTGCAATGGAAGACTTCGTAAGACATTCCCTTTATGGTAAAGCTGTAAAGAGAACGAAAAAAGTGAAAGCTCATGATGAAGAAAATCAATGCAATATTGGAGATAAAGTAAGAATTATGGAAACAAGACCTCTTTCTAAAGATAAGAGATGGAGACTTGTTAAAGTAGTAGAAAAAGTTAAGTAAGGAGGCACCTAAATGATTCAGACAGAAACTAGACTAAAAGTTGCTGACAATTCAGGTGCAAAGGAACTTTTGTGCATCAGAATACTAGGCGGTACAAGTAGAAAAACTGCTAACATTGGTGACACAATCGTTTGTGCTGTAAAGGATGCAACACCTGGGGGAGTTGTCAAAAAAGGAGATGTAGTTAGAGCTGTAATTGTTAGAAGCAAAACAGGATCTAGAAGAAATGACGGTAGCTATGTGAAGTTTGACCAAAATGCAGCTGTAATAATTAAAGAAGATAAAAACCCCGTTGGAACTCGTATATTCGGACCTGTAGCCAGAGAACTTAGAGAAAAAAGCTTTATGAAGATTGTTTCACTGGCACCAGAAGTATTATAGGGGGTGGACAAGAATGCGTATTAAAAAAGATGATATGGTTCAAATCATAGCAGGTAAAGATAAAGGCAAAAAAGGTAAAGTTATAAAAGCTATGCCTAAAGAAGAAAGAGTTATAGTTGAAGGCGTAAATATTCAAACTAAACATAAAAAACAAACTAGAACTACTCAAGCTGAAATTGAACATGTTGAAGGACCTATACATGTATCTAATGTAATGTACTATGATAGCAAGGCAAAAGCGCCTGTTAGAATAGGATATAAAGAAGAAAAAGGTAAAAAAGTTCGTGTTTCTAAAAAAACAGGAGCAGTAATTGATTAAGAAAGGAGGAGCCAATTTTGACAGCTAGATTAAAAGAAACTTATAAAAATGAAATCGTTAAAGCGTTAATGGACAAATTCAAGTATGAAAATGTTATGCAAGTTCCTGCTTTAGAAAAAATAACTATCAATATGGGGCTTGGTGAAGCTAAAGAAAATGCTAAGATTATGGAAACAGCAGTTGAGGAATTAGCAATTATATCAGGACAAAAACCTGTTGTAACTAAAGCAAGAAAATCAATAGCAAACTTTAAACTTAGACAAGGTATGGCTATTGGTACAAAGGTTACTCTTAGAGGCGAAAATATGTTTGAATTTGCAGACAAATTTTTCAATGTGGCCCTTCCTAGAGTTAGAGACTTTAAGGGAGTTAGCAAAAATTCTTTTGACGGAAGAGGAAACTACTCTATGGGTATAAAAGAACAACTTATATTCCCTGAAATAAATTACGATAAGGTAGACAAAGTTAAGGGCATGAACATCGTATTTACTACAACAGCAAAAACGGACGAAGAAGCGGCAGCATTGCTAGAACTTCTAGGATTGCCGTTTGAGAAATAGGAGGGGGAATTATGGCTAAGAAATCGCTAAAAGTAAAACAGGCGAGAAAACCTAAGTTTTCTACTCGTGCATATACAAGATGCAATATTTGTGGAAGACCACATTCTGTACTTAGAAAGTATGGAATCTGCCGTATCTGTTTTAGAGAACTTGCTTACAAAGGTGAAATACCTGGCGTAAAAAAAGCAAGTTGGTAGGAATTAAAAAGAGAGATAAAATTGCGAAGGATTTTTGCTAATAATGAAAAAGGCAATAAACAAAATATATGTTTTGAAGCTTTGAAGCAAAATGAGTACGAAGTGGTGGGTAAAATGCTCCAGCTAGTATAAATTAGCAATTACAAAGTTAATAGCAAAAAAGACTAATAAAATTGCGAAGGATTTTTTGTTAGTAACGAGGAACGCGAAAGAATACGAAGCGACGCGTACAAAGGTACTCTAGCAAGTATGAATGAGCAGTGATAAAGTTAATAGCAAAAAAGACAAGCAAAGAAAGGAGAAAAAGCTGAAATGACAATGACAGATCCAATAGCAGATATGCTAACAAGAATAAGAAATGCCAATACAGCAAGACATGATTCAGTTGAAATTCCAGCTTCTAAAATTAAAAAGTCTATAGCAGGCATTTTAAAAGAAGAAGGATATATCAACGGCTTTGAAGTTATAGAAGACAATAAGCAAGGCATGATTAAAATTCAAATGAAATATGGTTCTGATAAAGAAAAAGTTATCAGTGGAATTAAAAAAATATCAAAGCCAGGATTGAAAGTTTACGCTAAGGCTACAGAAATACCTAGAGTTCTTGGAGGTTTAGGAATAGCTATTATATCAACTTCAAATGGAGTTATTAGCGATAAAGAAGCTAGAAAACTTGGTGTTGGTGGAGAAGTAATTTGTTACGTTTGGTAGGAGGAATAAAAAATGTCAAGAATAGGTAAAATGCCTGTCAATCTTCCTGCTGGCGTAGAAGTGAAGGTTGACGACAAGAATATAGTAACAGTTAAAGGACCAAAAGGAACTTTGACTCAAGACATAAGCACACTTATAACTGTAAAGGTTGAAGACGGCGTGCTTACAACAGAAAGAGCAAATGATAGCAAAAGCGCTAGAGAACAACACGGTTTGGCAAGAGCTCTTATAAATAATATGGTAAATGGTGTAACAAACGGTTATGAGAAAAAATTACAACTTGTAGGTGTAGGTTACAAAGCTGAGAAAAAAGGTAAAAAATTAGTTATGAACTTGGGATATTCTCATCCAGTAGAAATGGAAGACCCTGAAGGAATTACTACTGAAGTAACTTCAGCAACTGATGTAGTGGTAAAAGGCATAGACAAAACTTTAGTTGGTAATTATGCTGCAAACATCAGAAAATGGAGAATTCCTGAACCTTATAAAGCAAAAGGTATTCGTTACGAAGGTGAATATATCCGTCGTAAAGAAGGTAAAACTGGGAAATAGAAAGGAGTTAAATTAGATGGCAAGAGAAAGTAGAAATGATAGAAGACTAATCAGACATGCTAGAGTAAGAAAACAGATAAATGGAACTCCTGAAAGACCTAGATTTTGTGTTTATAGAAGTCTAAAAAACATTTCCGTTCAAATTATTGACGATGTAAATGGAAAAACATTAGTAGCTGCATCAACACTAGATAAAGAAGTGAAAGAACAATGCAGTTATGGTGGAAATAAAGATGCAGCCAAAATAGTTGGAGCAGTTGCAGCAAAAAGAGCTTTGGAAAAAGGCATTGAAACTGTATGCTTTGATAGAGGTGGTTATCTTTATCATGGAAGAGTTAAGGAATTAGCTGATGCTGCAAGAGACGCAGGATTGAAATTCTAAGGGAGGAAAAAGGAATGCAAAAAAATAGAATTGATGCATCCAAGCTTGACTTAAAAGAGTCAATCATCAACATTAGGCGTGTTGCTAAGACTGTAAAAGGCGGAAGAAATATGAGATTTAGCGTATCTGTAGTAATCGGAGACGGAGAAGGTCATGTTGGCGTTGGTCTTGGCAAAGCTCAGGAAATACCTGATGCTGTGAGAAAAGCTATTGAAGATGCAAAGAAAAACTTAATATATGTTCCAACAGTAGGAACTACAATAACTCATAGAAACCTAGGTGTTTATGGCGCAGGTAAAGTATTACTTATGCCAGCATCTGAAGGTACAGGAGTTATCGCAGGGTCATCTGTTCGTATGGTTCTTGAAGCTGCTGGAGTTAAAGATGTCAGAGCTAAATCCATAGGTTCTAGTAACACTGTAAATATGGCTTATGCTACTATGGAAGGTTTAAGAAATCTAAAAACTGTTGAAATGGTTAGCAGACTTAGAGGCAAAACTAAAGAAGAAGTATTAGGATAGGAGGAAGACAAATGGCTAAAAAAGTTAAAGTAACTTTGACAAAAAGTACTATTTCTGCCCTTCCTCAACATAGAAAAATTGTTGAAGCTTTAGGGTTAAGAAAGATGAATAGCTCAAATGAGTTACCTGACACACCTCAAACTAGAGGAGCTGTTAAAAAGGTAGAACATCTTGTAACGCTAGAAGAAATATAGATAGGGGGTGCAAAAGTGAAACTACATGAATTAAGAGCACCTGAAGGCTCAAGTAAAAACCGTAAAAGGAGAGGTCGTGGTACAGCTACTGGACAAGGTAAAACTGGTGGTAGAGGTATGAACGGTCAAAATTCAAGAAGTGGTGGTGGAGTTAGACCTGGATTTGAAGGGGGTCAAATGCCACTTTACAGAAGAATTCCAAAAAGAGGATTTACTAATATTTGGAGAAAAGAGTATACAATCTTAAATATTGAAGACTTGAATAGATTTGATGCAAATGCAGAAATCACACCAGAATTTCTAAAAGAACAAGGCGTATTAAAGCAGGTTAAAGATGGAATTAAGATTTTGGGCAAAGGTGAATTAGAAAAAGCATTGACTGTAAAAGCTCACAAATTCAGTAAGACAGCAATAGAAAAAATTCAATCTGCAGGAGGAAAGGCAGAGGTGATCTAATGAATATGTTCTCTACAATAGCAAAGGCTTGGAAGATTCCAGACATTAGACGTAAAATGATTTTTACATTGCTTATGTTAGTAATATTTAGAATTGGGTCTAATATTCCAGTGCCTAATATTGACAGAAATATTTTGGCAGAAACTTTTGCAGGGGGAAAAGATTTATTTGCTTTATTTGATCTTTTCTCAGGAGGAGCTTTTAGTAATTTTACAATATTTGCTTTAAGTATTACTCCTTATATCACTGCCTCAATTATGTTGCAACTTTTAACTATTGCAATACCATCTTTAGAAAGATTAGCTAAAGAAGGAATTGAAGGTAGAAAAAAGATAGCACAATATACTAGATATTTAACAGTTGCACTTGCTTTTATCCAAGCGATAGGATTGTCACTTGGTCTATTTAGAAGAGCTATTGTAAGTACAGATTTCTTTTCTGTTAGTATTATCGTGTTAACACTGGCGGCAGGTACTGCATTCCTTATGTGGTTAGGTGAACAAATAAATGAAAACGGTATAGGAAACGGTATTTCGTTGATTATCTTTGGAGGTATCATATCAAGACTTCCAAGTGCTGTACATTTAATTTGGATAAAATTGCAAGGTGCAGATGGCACATCACAAGGGGCAGAACTTGATTGGGTTACAGTTATATTATTTGCGATATTTGCAGTAATAGTTGTAATTGGCGTTATAGAAATTCAACAGGGACAAAGAAGAATACCTGTACAATATGCAAAAAGAGTTATTGGAAGAAAAATGTATGGAGGACAATCTTCACACATACCACTAAAAGTAAATCAAGCAGGAGTTATTCCAGTAATCTTTTCATTATCATTACTACAGTTTCCTCTTGTAATAACAAGTTTTTGGAACGGATCAGGATTCTCTGATTTTGTAACAAAATGGTTATCACCAGCAGGAAATCCTGGAGTTTGGGTATATGCGTCTCTTAATATTTTACTGATTATATTCTTTACATATTTTTATACTGCAGTAACATTCAATCCTTTGGAAGTTGCAGATAATATGAAAGCTAATGGCGGATTTATCCCTGGAATAAGACCTGGTAAATCAACAGTAGAATATTTGAATAAAGTTATGACTAGAATAACTTTTGTAGGAGCTTTATTCTTGGCGTTGATAGCTACACTACCTACGATTGTAAGTCAATTTACACCGATTGATGCTAGATTTGGTGGAACTTCATTATTGATTGCTGTAGGTGTAGGGTTAGAAACTATGAAGCAACTAGAAAATCAAATGGTAATGAGAAATTATCAAGGATTTTTGAAATAGCAATTTGCTGATAGTGTTGTAGAAAATTTTGGAGGAATTAAAGTGAATTTAATTTTGTTAGGGCCTCCGGGTGCAGGTAAAGGCACTCAGGCTGCAAAAATAATAGAAAAGTACAATATACCTCATATTTCAACTGGCGATATATTCAGAGCTAATATAAAAAACGGAACAGAATTAGGAAAAAAAGCAAAGTCTTACATGGACAAAGGCGAATTGGTACCTGATCAACTAGTAGTTGATATTGCTACTGATAGACTTTCTCAAGATGATTGTAAAAATGGATTTTTGCTTGATGGATTTCCTAGAACTGTATTCCAAGCAGTTAAACTAGATGAATTTTTAGCAGAAAAGGGAGCTAGTATAGATAAAGTCATAGACATTTCAGTGGAAAAAGAAGAACTTATGACTAGACTGATTGGAAGAAGAGTTTGTAGAAGTTGTGGAGCAACTTATCATATTAAGAATATGCCAGCAAAAGAGGAAGGCATTTGCGACCATTGCCATGGAGAATTGTATCAAAGAAGTGATGATACAGAAGAAACCGTAGGCAATAGAATAGAAGTTTACAATTCTCAGACAAAACCTTTAGTTGAATATTATAAAGGTAAGGGTAATATAGCACATATTGATGGTGCTATAGGACTGGAAAATGTATTTGCTACTATTGTAAATATTTTGGGAGAATAGACGTATGATTATCATCAAATCAGAACATGAAATAGATTTAATGAGAACCTCTTGTAAAGTTACAGGAGAAATATTGAGAAAGTTGGAAAGCTTTATAAAACCAGGAATGAGTACTTATGAGCTTGATAAAATTGTTGAGGATTTTTTCTTGAGTCATAATATGAAACCAGGATTTAAAGGTTATTCCGGCTTTCCAGCAACTTGCTGTATATCTATAAATGATGAAATAGTTCACGGTATTCCTAAGAAAGATAGAATCTTGCAAGAGGGAGATATTGTGAGTGTGGATACAGGTTGTATTTACAAAGGATATTACAGTGACGCTGCTAGAACTTATGGCGTTGGCAAGATTTCAAAGGACGTTGAAAAGCTTATCAAAGTTACTAAGGATAGTTTTTTTGAGGGAATGAAATTTTGCAAGTTAGGCTATAGAATTTCAGATATTTCTCATGCTATACAAGAAAAAGCTGAAAGCGAAGGATTTTCTGTAATAAGAGATTTTGTGGGACACGGCATAGGTAGAAATATGCATGAAGAACCGCAAATACCAAATTACGGGAAGGCTGGTAGAGGTCCTAGACTTGAAAAAGGTATGGCTTTTGCTGTAGAACCTATGATATGTCAGGGAGATTATGAAACAGATGTTTTGATGGATAACTGGACAGTAGTTACAGCAGATGGTAAGTTGTCATCTCATTATGAAAATACTTTGGTAATCACAGACGGTGAACCAGAGATACTTACATTATAGAGGGAGTGAATATGGCTAAGAAAGAAGTTATTGAAGTCATGGGTACAGTTGTAGATGCTCAACCAAACGCATTTTTTAAGGTTGAGCTTGAAAACGGACATGAGGTATTAGCACACGTTTCTGGTAAAATAAGAATGAATTTTATCAGAATATTACCTGGAGATAAAGTAAAGGTTGAACTTTCTCCATATGATTTGACTAGAGGAAGAATCACTTGGAGAGATAAATAGATAAAAATCACAATAAAAATGTAGAAATTACGAAAATAGCTTGCATTTATATAGTGAAATGTATTAAACTAAAATGTGGTTAATAAATTTTTGAAGTAAAATAGCTTTGGAATAGGAGGGTTGAGATGAAAGTTAGAGCATCAGTAAAACCTATCTGTGAAAAGTGCAAAGTAAT
>PDWI01010777.1_pt1 | contig 10164 bp, 11 predicted proteins | sample 1430891 | NCBI WGS metagenome assembly PDWI01 (sample SAMN01162508, study PRJNA174530) | Oral metagenome, whole genome shotgun sequencing project. | biome: Marine environment; feature: Marine mammal; material: Swab sample of the gingival sulcus; isolation source: swab sample of gingival sulcus... | reverse complement strand
CCCGGTGGGCATTTAAATGATATTTTTCAACAAAAAGATATGGAATAATAGTATTTTACGGGTTTTATTGTGCACCTAATTGCCTGCCGGATTAATAATAGAATCCCCTCAACAACCTATTGAAGCCAAGATGAAAATTGCCGTTATCGGTCTTACCGCAGGAGGCAGAAAGCTGGCTGAGCATATAGCCAACCGGCTTTCTGCCGATTTTCTTGATAAAACAGAAAAATTTTCTGTAATTATTGCTCAAAAATGGCAAGACTACGATGCCTTTATCTGCGTTATGGCAACAGGCATTGTAGTGCGAGCCATTGCCCCACTGCTTAAAGACAAAGCGGTTGATCCTTGCGTGCTGGTGCTTGATGAGAAAGGGAGAAATATTATCAGCCTGCTTTCCGGTCATCTTGGCGGCGGCAATGCTCTTACCGAAGAAGTTGCCAGCATTCTGCAAGCCAACCCGGTTATCACTACCGCATCAGATACGCTAAACAAGACAGCACTTGATCTCTGGGCGCAGCATAATCGGCTTGTTCCTCCTCCCCGCCCCATACTCACCGCCCTCTCTGCCCGACTGGTCAATAAAGGTTCACTTCTTTTTTATTGTGATTGCGAGATAACAGAAAAATTCTTGCCGTCAGATCTTGTTACAACAGAAGATTGGCATAAGGCGGACTTCATCATCAGTCTGCAACAGGAAAAATGGCGTGAAAAACCACTCTTTTCTCCCCGCACAATTGTTATTGGCACTGGCTGCAACCGGGGGACACCTGCCAATGAATTTATTCAGGCTATCAATGATTTATGCAAGGAGCTGGATATATCGAAAAAAAGTATCTATAATCTGGCAAGTATTGATGCGAAAGATGATGAACAGGGGCTGCTTGAATTTGCCAGGGAGAATGGCTGGAAAATAGATTTTTTCAGTAAGGAAGAACTCAATACTTTTAAAAACCTTGACATATCCACCGCCGCGATGAAGGCGGTGGGAGCCATTGGCGTTGCCGAACCCGCCTGCCTGCTCAGTGCAAAAAGCGAAACACTTCTACAGAGGAAAAGAAAATGGAAAAATATAACAATGGCGGCAGCACTGGCACCCTTTACGTTATCGGTACCGGGCCAGGCAACAAGGAGTCTATGACCTATGCTGCAGCCGCAGCACTCAGGGATTCTTCCTTAATCATTGGCTATAAGACATACCTTGAGTTAATCCCCGAATTTTTAGAGGGGAAAAATGTGGTCTCCTCGTCAATGATGAAGGAGGTTGAACGAGGAAAAAAGGCGCTGGATATGGCCGAAAGCGGAGAGACTGTCGCCCTTGTCTCCGGTGGCGACCCGGGAATCTATGCCATGGCCGGGCTGGTCTTTGAGCTGGCACAAAAAGGTGGCTATTTATGCAGAATAGAGATCATCCCCGGACTTGCCGCAATCAACTCATGCGCTGCCCGGCTTGGCGCGCCGCTGATGCACGATTTTGCCGCAATCAGTCTCTCTGACCTGCTCACACCAATGGAGGTGATCCTCAAACGTCTGGAGGCAGCGGCAAGTGCCGATTTTGTTACCGCCATCTATAATCCCCGTTCGAAAAAGCGTATCAAACAGATTGTGCAAACACAGGAGATTTTCCTGAAATATCGAAACCCGGAAACGGTAGTGGGGATTGTTACCAATGCTACCAGAGAAAACGAGAATATCATTATCACCTCACTGGCAAATATGCTTGATGAGGAGATAGGCATGCAATCCACTGTAATCATTGGGAACAGCCAGACCTATCGCTGGGGTGATATTATGGTTACACCACGAGGGTATAGCGACAAATATTCTCTTTAATATCAATAAATCACGCTGCCATTTTCTCATTGCGGCAACGTATATATTTAAGATTATTAACAATATTTATATACTCGAAAAAAATACTCAAACTTTGATAGATAAAATTGATTAGTTGTTGCATCCAGAGAAAACATAAACTATCATCTTTTTGTTATCCTGACAAAAGGGTATCCTCCTAGATGCTAACCATTAAATATAATTGACAATTTTCTTATGAAACTACTAAAACATCTTTCTCCATTTCTTTTTTTGGCAACGGCCTCTCTTTGCGTCGGTTGCAGCCAGCCACATTACGGTGTGGCAAGAATTAACAGTACTCCCTCTGGAGCAGAGATTATCAACCTTAAAGACGACTCCCATCTGGGTTCAACGCCGGCAAGAGTGCTTTTTACCAGCGATAAAAGAGAACCCAAAATGATAACCGTTCAGTTTGTTAAACCGGGATATAAAAGCAAGATAACCTCATTTAATATCAATCATCGCCATAAAAGCCAGAAAACAGCGACCGAAGCAGCAATTGATGTAAAGGTTGAGCTTGAAAAAGAGTAATTTATTATTTCAGCGAAAATTTCTGCTATACCAAACCAACAGGAGAATAACAATGAAACGGATTTTTCGTTCCATCCTGGCTTCAGCTCTTTTTTTGGCAATCCTCAATGGCTGCGCCACTCAATATCCGGTCAATTTCAAGGTTCACAGCGAACCGGAAGGTGCCCATGTTATCTATCGTCAGGGCAATGAACCCTGGATTTACCTCGGGGTAACACCTCTCAGTTCATTTGAAATGATTGATGAAAAATTACTGGAGAAAAAAGACAAGATAAGCCTGAAAACAATGCGATATGGGTATATGGATCAGATAAGGGAGTGGAACAGCGAACAACTCAAAAACGAACTCAAAAGCAACGGCAATATTTTCTGGACACCCCATCTGGTTAAAAACATTGAATAACCACGAGAATAAGGCCCTTATTATAACATTAGAAATTCTCCCTGCTTTTTTCCTGAGTAGGGAGAATATTAAATAAAACGCAAAAGCTACTGCTTCAATGGTGCAGGCATTCTGTAGAGCGTATAATCTGTACTGCCCGGATCTTCTCTGCCGCTACCAGTAGCAGTAACGTCTCCCTGCAAATAAAGCTGGTTCCCACACACCTGATACCTCAGCGTTGCTTCTCCTTTTTCCAGCTCAATTATAGAGTCACCCTTCTCCATAACACGCCCCTCAGAAAAAAACACGGCATCTTTTTCTTCGAGGTAGCTTTCAACCATTCTGAAATATCTGCCATCACCATCCTTATAAAGCAGAAGCCAGGTATCAATACCGGGGCAGCTTGCACAAGGCAACACCCCGTGATACACTTCACTTTGCCCAGGCAGTTCTACGGTAGCACCTCCCTTTGGGAAAGGGCATCTTTCTCTCTGACAACAGGCCGTTACTGTTAAGCAGAGACAGAAAAATAACAGAATAATAGTATGTTTTCTCATTGTATTGTTGTTTAGATATCACTCACAAAAGGGGATAGTTGCGCAACGCCTCTCCCTTCTGCTTACATTTTTCTCACCACACTTTTTTCAAAAAAAACAACCTGGTACAATTTTTCTCCAAAAGAAGTTCTATTAACACAGCATATATCCTACAGGATATAACGGCTCAGATCCTGATCTTCCACCACTTCAGCAAGCTGCTGGCGCACATAATCCGCAGTTATCGTAAAATCACCCTCTGCGGTATCGGATGCGTCAAAAGAGAGCTGCTCCAGCATCCGTTCCATAACAGTATGCAGACGACGAGCACCAATCTCTTCTGTTTTTTCATTGACTTCAACAGCGATAGCCGCCAGCTCCGTTATCGCTGCATCATCAAAATGCAAATTAATCCCTTCTGTTGCCATCAGTGCTTGATATTGCTTTATCAGTGCATTTTTAGGTTCGGTAAGAATGCGAACAAACTCCTCTTTACCCAAAGGGTGTAATTCAACACGAATGGGAAAACGCCCCTGAAGTTCAGGAATAAGATCAGAGGGCTTACTTAAATGAAAAGCACCTGCGGCAATAAACAGAATATGGTCGGTTTTTACCATGCCATATTTGGTATTCACTGTCGCCCCTTCAACAATAGGCAACAGATCACGCTGTACCCCTTCCCTGCTTACTTCAGGACTGCTACCGCCCGCGCCGCCACGATGGGCAATCTTGTCAACCTCATCAAGAAAGACAATCCCGCCCTGTTCGGTACGTTTCACCGCATCTTTTACTACCTTGTCCATATCAATCAACTTATCCATCTCTTCTTTGGTCAAGGCGTCAAGGGCATCAGGAATTTTCATCTTGCGGGGCTTTTTATTTTTGGGAAAGAATTTTCCCAACGCATCCTGCAGACTGCTCTGCATATCTTCCATACTGGAAACACCCATAATCTCAATAGATGCCGGCCCCTTACTTTCAGCAACCTCCACTTCAACTTCACGTTCATCAAGGGTGCCTTCTTCCAGCATCTTGCGAAATTTTTCACGGGTAGAATCCTGAGAGGCAACAGACTCTCCCTGAGATGACAACTGGGGAACCTGCATTGCCGGCGATAAATCGTGCCGTTGCGGACGAGGAAGCAGCAAATCAAGAAGGCGATCCTGAGCGTTGACTTCAGCCACGCCGCGCACCCGCTGCTGCTCCTCTTTTTTCACCATATTCACCGCCAGTTCAACCAGATCACGAATCATCGACTCTACATCACGGCCCACATACCCCACCTCCGTATATTTAGAGGCTTCCACCTTGATAAAAGGCGATCTGGCAAGAGTCGCAAGTCTGCGGGCAATCTCGGTTTTTCCCACACCCGTCGGACCAATCATAATAATATTTTTCGGGGCAATCTCCTCGCGCAGGGGAGAGGCAACCTGCTTACGCCGCCAGCGATTACGCAAAGCGATAGCAACAGAACGTTTTGCATCGTGCTGGCCAACAATATATTTATCCAGTTCTGCCAGGGTCTCTTTCGGGGTAAGTGCATCTATAGTGTTCATATCTTCTCAAGGGTTATCGAATTATTGGTGTAAATACATATATCGCCAGCTATTTTCAATGATGCCCGGCAAATCGCTTCCGCATCCAGATCACTGTTTTCAACCAGAGCAAGAGCTGCTGCCTGTGCATAGGGTCCACCGGAACCAATGGCCAGCACACCACTATCGGATTCAATAACATCACCCGTGCCAGAAAGCAGCAGGGAATACTCCTCATCAACGGCAATCAGCATCGCCTCCAGACGACGCAAATATTTATCGGTACGCCACTCTTTGGCAAGCTCCACTGATGCACGCATCAGATTGCCCTTATACTGCTCCAGTTTCTGCTCCAGTTTATCAAAAAGGGTAAAGGCATCGGCTGTGGCCCCCGCAAAACCGGTAATCACCTTATTATGGTATAACCTGCGTACTTTTCTTGCCTGATGTTTCATTACTGTATTTCCAAGGGTTACCTGTCCGTCTCCAGCCACGGCAACCTCTCCTTTATGCCGTACGGCAAGAATTGTTGTTGATCGTATTTGCGGATAATTCGCCATTCAATACTCCTGTAAAAAAAATAAAAAAACTCCTTAAAACTCCTTACTTGTATAAAAACAGTTTCAGGAATTACCCAAAGTTTCACTAACAGCAAAAACTTCTCTTATATGGAACACTAAACAATCCCAAGGGCAAATTCTCTTCTGCAACAAAGAAGAGGGCAAGAATACTCATTATTTATTCCCTCTGTTCTCCGGCAAGAGGATGCGCCTTATCATACTCACTGCTTAAATGCTCCAACGTAAGATGGGTATAGCGCTGGGTAGTAGAGAGGCTTGCATGCCCAAGCAACTCCTGCACTGAACGCAAATCGGCCCCCATCTCAAGAAGATGGGTGGCAAAAGAGTGACGCAGGGCATGAGGCGTCACTACTTGCATAATCCCCGCCCGTTCACCATACTGCTTAACCATTCGCTCCACACTGCGGCTGGTAAGACGACTCCCCCGACCATTTAAAAAAAGGGCATGTTCTTCCACCTCCCGTCCCCGTTTTGCCCGGGCAAGAGTAAGCTGTTTACGCTCAGGAAGCCAGTTGCGTACCGCTTCAATGGCCGGACGTCCAACCGGCACCAGCCGCTCCTTACCGCCTTTGCCCCTCACGCTAACCATTTCCTCATCGAAATCAAGATCGGCAATATCTCTGGACACAAGTTCAGAAACCCGCATTCCTGTAGAATAGAGCAACTCAAGAATTGCTGCGTCTCTTCGCATATACCTGTCTTTTTCACCAGGTGCCTCAAGAAGGGCAAAGGTCTCATCTACCGTTAAAAAAACAGGTATATATTTGCCCACCCTCGGGGCAACAATCCCCGCCAGAGGATCACCTGTAATTACTCCTCTTTTCTGGGCAAAGCGAAAAAACGAGCGCAGGGCAGAAAGCTTTCTGGCAACAGTTGTACTACTGTTTTTACCAAAAAGCCCGGCAATAAAGTGGCGGATATCATCCGTTGCAATATCTGCGATCTTCGTTTCAGGACCTGCACCGAGGACAAACTCCTCAAGATCATGACGATACCCAGATACGGTATGAGGAGAATACTGTTTTTCTGTCTCCAGCCATCTTGTAAAAAGTGCAATAGTTTTTATCATTTCAAAATAGTCATTTTTGTTTTATTCTCTTTGCGTTGAGAAAACACTTACATTCATAAGACAAAAAACACCAACATGGCAAAGAAAAACTTTGAAACAGCTCTACGTAAGCTGGAGACAATAACAGATGAACTGGAAAACGGCGAACTGAACCTTGAATCCAGCCTGAAAAAATTTGATGAAGGAGTTCAACTTATCAGCTTCTGCAGTAAACAGTTGGAAGAAGCACAAGCCAAAGTCGAGATTCTTCTGAAAAAAGACGGCGATCTGGAAGCCTCCCCTTTCCCGGAAACAGAGACACCAACAACAAGACAATGACAAATTCTTTTTCTATTAAACAATATCTACAGGAAAAACAGCAGCTTATTGAGCAAAGCCTTACCCGGTTTGCTCCACCAGAAAAAAGCCCCTATGCCAACCACTTTGAGGCGATGCGCTATAGCCTTTTTGTTGGTGGCAAACGGATACGCCCTATTCTATGCCTTGCTGCAGGGGCAGCAGTTCATGGTAGTGAAGAGCTGGAAGAAGCGCTGTTGCCTGCGGCCTTCGCTCTTGAGTGTATTCATACTTATTCACTGATTCACGACGATCTACCGGCAATGGATGATGACGAGCTGCGCCGCGGGAAACCGACCAATCATACTGTTTATGGCGAGGCTGCCGCCATTCTGGCAGGAGACGGCCTGCTCACTTGGGCCTTTGATCTATTAACCAATAACGCCAACACCTCCCTTGCAGCAGAAAGACAACTGGCAATGGCACACTGCATTGCACAGGGGGCAGGTCCCTTTGGCATGGTCGGTGGTCAGGCACTTGATATTGCCAGTGAAAACACAGAATATCCCTTTTCCACCCTTGCCACTATCCATAGCGCAAAAACCGGAGCACTTATCACTGCATCAGTGAAAGCCGGTGCCTTGGGAGCAGGCGCAACAGAATTACAACTTGCCTCTCTTACCAATTATGGAAATAACATCGGGCTTGCCTTTCAAATTGTCGATGATCTACTTGACGCCACCGCTACCACCGAACAACTGGGCAAAAACGCAGGTTCTGATGCAGAGCGAGGAAAAGCGACATACCCTGCCTTTTTCGGGATAGATGAAACCCGTAAAAAAGCAAATGAAGCAGTGGAGGCAGCTCTGGCAACCCTAAGTAATTTCGGAGCAGAAGCCGAACCACTACGGGCATTGGCAAAATATATTTATACACGAAGCAAGTAACAGTGAATAAACGGTGAACGCTATGTTTTCTGCTGAACAATATGAGGGCACTCCGTCCTCGACTCCATATCTTGATAAAATCTCCTCGCCACGCGATTTCCGCAATTTCAGTATTGCAGAACTCAAAAGACTTGCTGAAGAATTGCGCACAGTTATCATTGAGACTGTAGCGAAAAACGGCGGACATCTTGCACCAAGTCTCGGTGTAATTGAGTTGACCCTTGCGCTGCATAAAATCTTTGATACACCCAAAGATAAAATTATCTGGGATGTTGGACACCAGAGTTACGCCCATAAAATCCTTACCGGCAGGCGCTCTCAATTTTCCACCCTGCGACAGTATAAGGGCTTGAGCGGTTTCCCAAAAACAAAAGAGTCTGAATATGACTGTTTTCAAACCGGCCATAGTTCAACATCTATCTCTGCGGCCACAGGCATGGCCATTGCCAGTAATCTGAAAAACGATAGCAACAAGGCCATTGCCGTTATTGGTGATGGTGCAATGACAGCCGGAATGGCGTTTGAAGCACTTAATCATGCAGGACATCTTGATAAGGATCTTATTGTTATTCTTAACGACAACGAAATGTCTATTTCCCCGAATGTGGGAGCAATGTCAAGTTTTCTCAGCCGCAAGCTGGCAGGAAAAACCATGTCGCGGGTAAAAAATCACTTAACCGAAAAACTGGGGGATTTCGAAGTAGGAGAAAATATCCTTAATATCCTGCGTAAAAGTGAAGAGAGCTTTAAGAGTTTTTTTACACCCGGTATGCTGTTTGAGGCATTTAAGTTTAATTATGTCGGTCCTATTGATGGCCATAATATAGAAGAATTACTGGAAACGCTTGAAGAAGTACGGGATGTCTCTCAAGGGCCGGTACTTATTCATGTTCTCACCAAAAAGGGAAAAGGCTATCAGCCTGCAGAAGAAAATCCGGGGAAATTTCACGGCCTTGGTCCTTTTAACCGCCAAACAGGAGAGTCGCTCGCTTCTGCTACACCCATCTCTTACACCCAGGTTTTTGGAGAAACCTTGTGTAAAATGGCGGAAAGTGATAACCGCATCACCGCCATCTCGGCGGCAATGACCTCTGGCACAGGGCTGGTCACTTTCGCAAGAAAGCATCCTACGCACTTTTTCGACGTAGGAATCGCCGAGCAGCATGCAGTAACCTTTGCTGCTGGACTTGCCTCTCAAGGCATGCGGCCGGTTGTTGCAATTTATTCCAGTTTTTTTCAGCGTGCTCTTGACCAGATTATCCATGATATCTGCATTCCCAATCTCCCTGTCACTCTTGCCATCGACAGGGCGGGAGTAGTGGGAGATGATGGCCCCACCCACCACGGGGTTTTCGACTACTGTTATCTGAGCAGCATCCCCAATATGGTGATAATGGCACCAAAAGACGAAAATGAATTGCAGCATATGCTATATACAGCGGTACATCATAAAGGGCCAGCCGCAGTCCGTTACCCAAGAGGATCAGGGGAAGGTATTGCCCTTGATGAAACCCTGGTAAAATTTGATATTGGCAAAGGAGAGTTGATACGCCCTGGAAAAGATATTCTGCTGCTTCCTGTTGGTAACCGGGTGTCGGCAGCAGTTCTTGCCGCAACAGAATTAGAACAGCATGGGTTGGACGTTGCTGTTATCAATCCACGCTTTGTCAAACCCCTTGATGAAGAACTTATCTGCCACTGGGCAAAAGAGTGCAGCAATATTATCACCATAGAAGATGGAGCGGCAATGGGAGGCTTTGGCAGCACAGTGCTTACCATGCTAAGCAACAACGGTATCTTTACTATACGAAGCACAATCCTTGGTTATCCAGACACTTTTATTGAACATGGTCCACAGAAAACTCTCTGGCAGGAGAGTGGTATTGATGCGACAGGAATCGTTCAGGCTGGATTGGCACTGATGGGCGTTAAAACAGAGACGCAGAGTTGATGGAAAATGGAGAGCAACAAAGCGTGGAGAAAACCCTTCAACTATATATAAAACAGGAATATAGCAAAGGTAGCTGTTATATTTTATAATAAGATTGGGTTGCAAGATGTTGATTGTAATAATACATTTATCAACTTTTCTATTAAGCATTTCCTAGAATTCATTCATAATTGTAGTATTCATGAAAATCAAAAATATTACTCGCATGAAATACAAGCCGCCTTATGGTTGGGCTGCTCGTTTTCACTATAACAAAAAAGCATATCAAAAGTTTTTCAGTGATTCCAGATATGGAGGAGAAAACCTTGCTTTGCTTGCAGCTGTTTCATGGTTAAAAGATACAAAACAAAATCTTGGTATTCCTGATACTTCCTTATCTGTTGTTGGTTCCTCACGGAGTAATACCGGTGTAAGAGGAGTTTCATTTTCAGAAAAGTCAAACAGATATTTTGCTTCATGGACTGATGCAAAAGGAAAACTCTCTACCGTCAGTTTTTCTGTCAAG
>PDWI01010776.1_pt1 | contig 10164 bp, 5 predicted proteins | sample 1430891 | NCBI WGS metagenome assembly PDWI01 (sample SAMN01162508, study PRJNA174530) | Oral metagenome, whole genome shotgun sequencing project. | biome: Marine environment; feature: Marine mammal; material: Swab sample of the gingival sulcus; isolation source: swab sample of gingival sulcus... | reverse complement strand
TCGGTAAATTTGCTATCCCAAAACACTTTGACGAACCAATTGCGTCCTAAAATTTTATTGCTATGATATTCAGCTCCAAAATTTGCAAAAAAGTAAGGAATATTGGGCAACATTAAGCCCTTTGTCGGATTGGGCGAATTTGTTCCGGGTAATAATTCCAATACATCTCTTACATCTTGATAAGTTACGTTGCCATAAGTATATACAGAAGGACTTATGTCCAATTTCAATTCAGCCTCAACACCTTTTATCTCAACCTCATTTACATTAACATAACCTGCCATACGGAACTGTTGCATCAACTTCATCATATCATTTATTCTCATATAAAAACCGCCTAATTCAAACTGCACACGGTACATTCCCAAGAAATTAATTTTATCGGTTAATATGCCCAAGTTCAAGTTATGGCTTTTTTCGGGACGAAGTTTTGCCGATGGAAATATAATAATCCCATCTCCAAACATCTCTCGCCCTGTAGGCAAACGCACCGCTCTCTGATATGAAAATTTTAAATGCACCCCTTCTAAAAACTGATATTTTACAGCTTCGATAAATCCAAATTTATTTGCAGTATTGGCTTTTAACTTAGGGGCTTCCTGCAACTCGTACGAGCTTAAATCTTCTATCTTTGAATAAATATGAAAATGTTTTGCTGAAAGCATATTGACTAATTTTCGGTCAAAAAATTTAGACTCCCAAGTAAATCCGTTAATTACTGAAAATAACTGACTTGGATAGCCTCCTATTTCAAAGCCTGTATGTTGGCTTGCGGCATCATCTTTGGGTTTTCGTTGCGAATACTTGATTGAGGTGTTAAAATTAAGCGTATGATTAGATGTGAGTTTGTAGTCAAAATTAGTTCGGCTTGTAATATTCAAATATTTATCATCTGAATTATGTGGCACGTCGCCTGTTTCTCCGTATTTATTGGGGCTCGGATAGGTATTACCTTCAAAATCGTAGTTTATAGTAGCCATATCATAAAAATTAATATTTGAATAATCAGCTATATTCTGCATCTCAAAATTTAATTTTGGAAAAAAGAAGCCTTTTTTGAGAATTTTGTTCTCCAATAAAAGAGATTTCTGTTGAGTTTCAGCCTCTTGTATATTTTTCATTACACCCTGAAACTCATTAAAACGATTATAATATCCAAACTCAAAACCCAGCTCATCAAACCATAATTTGGTAAATTTTGCAACTCCTTTAATCATATAAGATTTGAACAAAGCGTGGTCTTGCTTAACGTTTAAATACTCTCTATCAGGAACATTAAAATTATAGTCATTCTTAGAATAATTGTAGAAAGCTCCTCCTCCAATTAAAATGCCTGTTTTTTTTATATTTTTTCGAAAAACACTACTCATTCGATGTGTGTGAAAGGAACTATGCTCATACGAAACATCTAAATAATCAGCATCAAATTCTTTGGTAACAATGTTTACCGCACCACCTAATCCATCTACTCCAAAGCGTGCGGGAATAATGCTTTTGTAAACTTCAACACGTTTAACAATATCAATGGGAATATCATCTATGGAAAACATACCATCTTGCGTATCCATAGGCACACCGTTTACCATAAGCTGCACTCTGTTGCCTTCCAATCCGTGAATCATAATACGTGAATTACTGCCCAAACCGCCACTTTGTCGAACTTTAATACCTATATTTTTGTTTAAGAATGATTCAACAGAAACACTGCGTCCTTGTAGTTCCTTGGCACTTATTACACTTACCGCTTCTGGCGACTCTCTCATTAATTGTGCATTAGATTTTGCAAAAATAAGGACTTCCGACAGTTCATCTGCTTGTGGTTTTAATAATACAACTATTGATTTTTGGTTATTGACAAGGTCTTTTGTAAATGTTTTATAACCAATAAAACTTACAGTTATTTTAACATTACCTCCTAAATTTTTCAGAATTGCGATACCTTTTTCATTTGTAATTTCGCCACCGCTCTTTTTATTATCTTTTTTTGTAGATTCCCAGATTACATTAGCAAACTCAACAGCTTTTTTTGTTTCAGCATCTAATACTTTTACAGTGATTTGTTGTGCAAAAACATTATTGAACAAAAGCACAAATAACAAGGCTATACTATATTTTACAATTCTTTCCATCTACTTTTAAATAATCGACAAAAGTAGAGGATAAAATATCACAACAGTACCCTTAAAATGTATTTGAATGCCCCTAAAACGTATTTATTCGGATTTATTATAAACAGAGTGTTTTTAATTAGGTGTTGGGTGTTAGGTTTTAGGGAATAACACCTAATACCTAAAACCCAATACCTATATAAAAAACTTAAATCACTTCGATTTTAAAAATGCACTTGGAGTTATATTAAAGTGTTTTTTAAATATCTCTGAAAAATGACTTAAATTGGAGTAGCCTAAGGTATAACCAACTTCTGCAATGCTGTATTTCTGTGTAGTCAGCATTCGTTCAGCTTCTTTCATTTTATGGTATAAAGTATATTGTGATATGCTTTTACCAAAAATCTGCTTGAAGTTTTTTTGTAGTTTAGATTTACTCATTCCAACTTGCTTTCCTAAGTCTTCAATAGAGGGAGGCGAACAGATATTATCTATTAAAATTTGACGTATCTCAAAAAGTTTATCTATGTCTTTACTGTGCAGTTTGCTTCTTATTTTTAGATGTTTACGCTCATTTACACGAGATACAAACTTATCAAGTATTTGCATCAGAATACTATAAAAATGCAATTTATTTACTGATTGTTTTGACAGTTCTTGTTCAAGTTCTTGTATAAGATTAAATAACTCTACTGTAAATGGTTCAAAAATATAAAAAGTCTCTCCTGATTTTAATAGAGAATATAAATAGCTGTCTTTTTCTAAAATCTCATTCATTACCCATTCTTTATCAAATACTAAAGTAATATTAGTAACAGATTGATTAGCAGGGAGCAAGTATTTGCTACTAATATCTGCACTTGGCATAAAAATTCCGTTTGCTGTGGTATTTCCAATGTCATACAGAGTTTCACCTACAAGCTGTTGCCCTTTTGTAAGATGAAAAACAATGGGGATTAAAGGTTTGTTTGTTACTCCTTTCCTTAAAAACTCCAATGGTTCGTGTACCTTATATTTTAAGTAAGTAATAGTCAGCCAATGGAAAGGATAGTATTGTTTAAAAAATCCTTTTCCAATATTGTGAGGCAATAATACTTCGTCATTTACAACCTGCACTTTTAGCTGTTGTGCAATGGTTTGAAGCCAATCTTGAGGGTTTGTTATGGAGCTGTATTTTATAAACATTGATTTGTTTTGCTTGATTGTGTTGTTATTGAACACAATGAATGGGTATATATAAAATAGCATAAAAAAATAGTTCACTATCTAACCTACTTTACGTAACCCTAGCTTATTTTGGGTGCAAAAATAAATAAAAAAAGCAATCCAAAATATCTTTAAAAGATAAAATTGAACTTTTTTTACAAATTTAAATGTCCTTGTTATTTGGAATTGGACGTTTCTGAACATTATTAGACAAGCTATTTGTATTTAAAAGATTGGCATAAATAAAATTAAGATACACAATAGACTATGAAATAAATTAAACAGAAAATATTTAATCAAAAACAACAAAATAAATATAGATAATACTATGACTATAAACCTTATACAAAAAGGGATAAATTAGTAGTTAAATATACCACTAAAATAAATTCATAATTTAATTAGTTATATAGAAAATAAAGTTATAGATTTGGACAAATTTTGTTAAATTAAAAAACACATAAAATGAAACCAGCAGATTTAGAAAAATATGGGATAGTTGGAGTAAAAGAAATATTCCACAACCCAAGTTACGAACAACTTTATAAAGATGAAATGAACCCTAACTTAGAGGGTTACGAAAAAGGTGTTGAAACTAACTTAGGTGCAGTAAACGTTATGACAGGAATTTTTACAGGACGTTCACCTAAAGATAAATTCATTGTAAAAAATAAAGCATCAGAAGATACTATATGGTGGAATAACCCACACTCACCTAACGACAACAAACCTGTTTCTGAAGATGCATGGAAACATCTTAAAAAAATAACAGCAGAACAATTATCAAATAAAACATTATACGTAATGGACGCATTTTTAGGTGCAAGTGAAAGCTCTCGCTTAAAAGTACGTTTTATTATGGAAGTTGCATGGCAAGCTCACTTTATCAAAAATATGTTTATCCGCCCTACTGAGGAGGAATTAGCAAACTTTGGTGAGCCTGACTTTGTTATTATGAATGGTTCAAAAACCAGCAACAAAGAATGGGAAAAATACAATATGAACTCAGAGGTTTACACTGTATTTAACTTAGAAGAAAAAATGCAATTAATTGGTGGTTCATGGTATGGTGGCGAAATGAAAAAAGGTATGTTTGCCATGATGAACTACTACTTACCATTAAACGGAATGGCTGCTATGCACTGTTCTGCAAACAAAGGTAAAAAAGACGGCGATGTAGCCATTTTCTTTGGTCTGTCAGGAACAGGAAAAACTACCCTATCAACTGACCCAAAACGTGAGCTTATAGGTGATGACGAGCACGGTTGGGACGACGAAGGTGTATTCAACTTTGAAGGCGGTTGCTATGCAAAAACTATCAACTTAGACCCTGAATCAGAGCCAGATATTTACAATGCAATCCGCAGAGATGCTTTATTGGAGAACGTTACAGTAAAAGAAAACGGCGAGTGCGACTTTGCTGACGGTTCTGTTACACAAAATACACGTGTTTCATACCCAATTTATCATATTGATAATATTGTAAAACCTGTTTCAAAAGCAGGACACGCTAAAAAAGTAATCTTCCTTACTGCTGATGCATTTGGTGTAATGCCACCAGTATCGAAACTTACTCCTGAGCAAACTCAGTACCACTTCTTATCAGGATTTACTGCAAAGTTAGCAGGAACTGAGCGTGGTGTAACAACTCCACAGCCTACTTTCTCAGCTTGTTTTGGCGAGGCATTCCTATCGTTACACCCAACAAAATATAGCCACGAGCTTGTTCGCAAAATGGAACAACACGGAGCCGAGGCATATCTTGTAAACACTGGCTGGAACGGAACAGGAAAGCGTATATCAATTAAAGATACACGTGGTATTATTGATGCTATTTTAGACGGTTCTATCGAGAAAGCAGAAACTAAAACAATTCCTGTTTTCAATTTAGAAGTACCAACAGCTTTACCAGGTGTTGATTCAGGTATTTTAGACCCACGCGACACTTATGAAAAACCAGCTGAATGGGAAGAAAAGGCTAAAGATTTAGCAAGTAGATTTATCAAAAACTTTGAAAAATATACAGATAATGAGCAAGGAAAAGCTTTAGTAAAAGCTGGACCTCAATTATAATATTTTTTTGTTTTTAGTTTCAATCCTGCCAAATAGCTATTTGGCAGGATTTTTGTTTATTTTTAACGCGGAAAAATTAATTGTTATGAATACTTTATTTACTATAACATTCTTATCTATCTGTGCCTATCTTTTAGGCTCTATCCCCACATCAGTATGGATTGGCAAATCATTCTTTAATAAAGACATTAGAGAACATGGAAGTAAAAACGCAGGAACAACAAACACCTTTAGAGTTTTGGGCGTAGTACCTGGAATTATAGTATTTATAGTTGATTTGCTAAAAGGATTTTTTGCAATTAAACTAATTACCTTATTTCATAACTTTACACCAAATACGAGTGCCTATGTTAATGTACAGCTTATACTTGGAGCTTGTGCTGTATTAGGTCATATCTTCCCTATATATGCCCAATTTAAAGGCGGAAAAGGAGTTGCAACCCTACTTGGCATTGTTTTAGCAATACACCCTTTAGCAGCATCAATAGCAGCAGGTACGTTTGCCATCTGCTTATTAATAACTAAATATGTATCGTTAAGTTCAATGATTGCTGGTGTTACTTTTCCTATTTCAGTTATTTTTATATTTAAAGAACAAATTACCTCGCTTATTATCTTCTCAATATTAGTTAGCGTATTACTTATTTTAACTCATAAAAAGAATATTATCCGCTTACTTGCTCACGAAGAAAACAAGGTTGTTCTTAAATCAAAAAAACATAGTCAGGAATAAGTTTTTGATATTTGATTAATAAAATACTGATTCGCACATAAAACAGTGTAAAGTAAAAAAGTCAAATGTCAGAATATTAAAATCATAGGAATAAAAAAATCATTCTTAATTTTTAATTCTTAATTAATTTTATTGTTACTTAATGTTATACCACCTTTTAAAAGTATTTACATTACCTCTGTTATCGGTTACTTCTAATTTGATAAGGCACTTACCTGATTTTGGCAAAAATTCATCAGCATTATATATAAGTCGTTTCTTTTTAGGGTCGTATTCAAAAACTACCCAATTATCGTCTATTGTTCCTCTGTAGCTTGATATTCCCGATAAATCATCATCAATTTTAAATACAAACCGCTTATTAGTTAATTTACGTGCAACTATTGTTGGTTTAATAGTATCGGCAATAACCACAAACTTACCAAAACCACGCACCTTTGTTTCAATACTTCCGTTAATATAAGTTCCGCCTTGCGAGTAGTTTTTACCCTCAAAGCGTTCTGCTACTAACAATTTATTAATCAAGCTACTATCGGTTACCGATACTGGTATTTTTATAGTAAAATACTTATGCACAGGTATAAAGCTATAACCTAATGTATAAATATCGGAATAATACTTTGCTGATGTATTTTTCTTCTTAGAAATAGGTATAAATATATCGTCATAAAAAGTTCCCTTACCAAAACTTGCCGACATTCCTAAAGTATCGATAGTTGTAGTTTTATTCCATTTTATAGGTATCTTATTGCTATTGCTAAAAACTAAAGGCTTGGGGTTAGGTAGGAATTTTACCACAAAATTAAGCTCCGATTTTTGCTGATAAGCATCAATAGCCTCTATCCTAATATTTTTAACTTGATAGGGTTTACCTGTTATAACACCGTTATTTACAGCTTTTTTAATTATTGAAACTCTGTTATTGGGTTCTTTATACAACTTATATAGTTTACGGTGCTTTGTTGCATTTTCATGATAATCCATTAATGAATTAATATAGCGTGTTTCATAAAACGAAAAGCTATCGTATTTTTGCTGATGATAAAGCTCACCATCAACATACATATTCAGAATATACACCCCGCATCTATTTGAAGAATAATTCAGGAAATCATCAACCTTTAATCCAAAAGCCACATCGTTACCCTTAATCATTAGTGTATCCTTACTTAGCAATTTATATCTTCCTCCGCGTTTTTGCAAAGGATAAATACGTGCCATATACGATGCCGAAGCCTTTGCCTTACTATACGGATATGCGTATAAATGTAGCATTTTAGGGGGAATAGTATCCTTAATATCAAAACCTAAAAACAGACCATTCATAGGCTTTGAGTTTGATGTTTTACGAATTTCAAAATGTAAATGAGGACCACCCGACGAGCCAGTATTACCCGATATGGCAATAATATCGCCTTTTTTTACAGTTAGCTTATTTTTAGGTGGGTAAATATCTACTGCAAAACTTTCTTTCATATATTGTTCCTTACGCACATAACGCTCTATCTGAATATTATATTCTTTAAGATGAGCATAAACAGAGGTGTAACCATCGGGATGAGTAATATACAAAGCCTTACCATAGCCCACTGGCGAAACTTTTATGCGCGACACATAACCCGACTGAGCAGCATAAACTTTAAAACCCTCCTTACCTTGTGTTTTTATATCTAAACCTGCATGAAAATGATTGCTGCGTAACTCTGCAAAATTACCTGACAACAACAACGGAATATCTAAAGGCGATTGCCAATTAAGAGTATCAAGTTTAAGCTGTGCAAAACTTATGTTACATATTAATAGTGCGATAAATACAAATACAGACCTCATTATAAATATTAATTTTCAGTTTAATTTGCAAAGATTGCAAAAACTGATAATAGAACCAAATTAAAAAGATTAATTAAATGTTGAAAACATTTATAACAAATCAAAAAAAAACTTCCGTATTGTTTCAAACACAAGTTTATTCAATATTTTCATAAATCGAAACTACTGGTGCATCATAAAGACTTAACCTTAGTTCTGCTTGCTCTTTTAATTAGGTTGATTAATTGTTAGAAAATCTTCGCAATACACACATTCATATAATTAAATTTTACTATCTAAACAAAACAAGTTTTGTGCAGACAACTGCAAGCAATTTACTTCTGAGATAAAAATGCTATTGTTTATAAATCTTTGTTATACAACAGGTATTTCATTTTCAATCAATTTTAAAATAAGACACAGCTTCTTTTAAGTGTCTTGCTTGTTCTGTCATTTCTGCGGATGTGGTTGCTAATTCTTCCGATGTAGAAGCGTTTTGTTGGGCAACTTGATTTAATTGTTGTATGGCATTATTAACTTGTTCTGCTCCTTCATTCTGCTCAATACTCGCAGTTGTTATCTCTTGAACTAAATTTGCTGTTTTTTCAATATCTGGAATTATAGATAATAAACTCTCTCCTGCTTTATCTGCAACTTCTTTTCCATTTTCGGATAGCGAAACAATTTCCTCAGCGGCTAATTTGCTACGTTCAGCTAAATTTCGTACTTCGGCAGCAACAACAGCAAAACCTTTACCGTGCTCTCCTGCTCTTGCTGCTTCTACCGCAGCATTTAAGGCTAATATGTTGGTTTGAAATGCAATATCATTAATTATTGTTATTTTTGCATTAATCAAATCACTTGCTTGAGTTGATTTCTCAGCATTGGATTTTACATCTAACATTCCTTTTTTTGCTTTTTCAGAAATGTGTTCTGTTTCTTTCGCATTATCAGTATTTTTACTTATGTTAGCTTGCATTTGCTCCATTGTAGAAGAGACTTCTTCGGTAGAAGCTGCTTGTTCATTTGCTCCTTGTGATAACTGTTGTGAACTATCATTAATATGATTACTTGCAAGATTTAATTTGGCAGTTCCTTCTAAAATAGTGCGGATTACTTCTTGCAATTTATTTTTCATAGTAAACATATTTCCATAAATACTATTTACTCCTCTTGTGCTGTCTAAATTAATGGATAGATTGCCTTTTGATATGCTATCAGCTATTTCATTTAATTCATCAGGCTCTCCTCCTAATGTTTTCATTATTAGTTTTGAAAGAATGTAAGTTGCAATTGTTGATAAAATGAATAAAATTAAAGAAACGATAATAATCTGCATGAATAACTTGCTTCTTAAATCTTTATATAATAGTTCTTCTCTCCCTCCTGCTCCTATAACCCAATCCCAAGGTTCATAATACTGCTGATATGCTAAAAATGTATAGACAGGTTCTCCCGGATTTTGCCAATATTCTTGAAAAACCATACCTGTTTTATCCTTATTACTCCAACTTTCTCGAGTTGTATAAATACCGTTTAGGTTCAAGTCCCAAGCATTCTGATTTTCCAAATTAAAGGGGTGCATTACTACCGTTCCTTTTGTGTCTAATCCCCAAACATAAACGATTGGGTCTTTTTGTTTTCCACTAAGATTTAGGCTTAATTTACTTTTAGATGCATCTCGACTTCCGTCTGATAATTTCGGACCATTTACATAAGTTCTTACTTCTTCTTGTGCTTCGTCTAATGTAATTTCTCTTTTTTTTACTCTCTCATCTTGATTTTGGACAAAACCATAAACGTCTTTACACATTCGCTGAAAAGACTCTGCTTTTGCATTAAGGACTTCTTGCTTTGATATGTTGTAACTAAAAACAAACATAAATAACAAGGTTAAAAATAATACTGTCGATACAAACAATATTAGTTTTGTCTGCATTTTTAAATTCACTCTCATAGTTTTAGTTGTTTAGTTGTTTATAATACTCTTTATGATGCATAACGGAACAGGTGTATGAATAGTTCGTGATTTGAAAAGCGATAGTTTTCAAATCTGCACGGCTATTAGCACTTGCCGTCTTTTATTTTTTATACTTCCAAAAATAGAAAAATAATTTAGTAGTAACTGCATCTTTATTATAATCTACACTTGTTGCATAAATATCAGTTACTTTCTGATAAAAATTCCTTTCACTTAAACGAATTTCCCTTATTTCAGCAAGTAATTCTTCAAAA
>PDWI01010775.1_pt1 | contig 10164 bp, 7 predicted proteins | sample 1430891 | NCBI WGS metagenome assembly PDWI01 (sample SAMN01162508, study PRJNA174530) | Oral metagenome, whole genome shotgun sequencing project. | biome: Marine environment; feature: Marine mammal; material: Swab sample of the gingival sulcus; isolation source: swab sample of gingival sulcus... | reverse complement strand
CTCTGGCTCAGGCTCTGGCTGGTTTTCTGCTGGTGCCTCTTGTTTCACCTCTTCAGGTTTGGTGTTACTTTCAGGTGTAGATGGCGCCTCTACAGGTTGGCTGTCAGCTGGCGTCTCGGCTGCCGCTTCCGAAGAGGGTGGTGTAAATTTACCCTCAGAAATTGCAATCAGCGAATCAAGAAGAGAGGATATGTCAACTGAATTACTGTTTTGTACATCTTCAATCATTAATTTGAGTTGATCAGATGCAAGTAGCAGGACATTGATTATTTCAGGCGATGGAACAAGTTTTCTGGAACGAATCATTCCCAGAACATTTTCGGTATGGTGAGAAAGTTTCTGGATAACCGTTAGCCCCATAAAGCCTGCACCACCTTTTATTGAGTGAGCTGCTCTAAAAACCTTGTTGACGAGTTCTTCGTCAAGGTCTTCGCCGCCTTCTTCAATGGCTAACAGGTCATTCTCGATATCACCTAAGTGTTCTAATGATTCTTCAACAAATCCCTGGAGTATTTCATCATCTTCTATTTGCATGTGTTCGCTCCTAAAGTGAGGATAATAAGTATTTTCGTCTATTAGAAGTTATGCATGAAAAAAAGAGAATGTACAGAAAGAAATACAAAAAAAATTACAGGCAGATAAAAAAAGATGATACCTGCCTGTAAGAAATGGGGGCTATTCGATTGACAGAAGTTTTAATTCATAGGTGAGAGTATGACCGGCAAGAGGGTGGTTGTAATCTACTGTAACCGTGTCCCCTTCAACCTCCATGACCGTCGCTGGAACCTTATGTTCCTGATTATCCTTGTTCACTTTCAGTGAGAGAATCATTCCCGGTTTGGGATTAATGTCTTTTCCAAACGAGTCTCGCGGAAGTGTCTGAAGAAGCGCTTTTTGTCTTACTCCATAGCTTTCTTCCGGTGGTACAGAAACTCTTCTCTGTTCGCCTACCGCCATATCCTTAATAGTGCTTTCAAGGGTAGGGGGCGCTTCACTGTTTCCTATGGTGAAGGTAAGAGGATTTGTCTCGTCCACTGTTTTGAAAATTTCTCCGTTATCGAGTTTGCCAACATAACAAATGGATACCTTTGTGCCATCTTGAATTTTACTCATAGTTTGTCGTTCTCCAAATTCTGATTTGTTATAAAAATATGAAACACTATATGCATTGTTTATTGTTCTGGTTAAAAAAGTGCCAATATTACGGTTGATCTTTTATTGCTGAGCTCTCTGCCTTGTCATTTTCTTCCTGGTTTGAAGCGGGTTGAAAAATTAAGTGTTATGCCGTTCAGCTTGCTGTCTTGATTTGCTCCCCCTTCTTTCACCTGGTCAAAGGCGACCGTTAAATCATTAACAAGGAAGCTTTTTACTGTTTGAATGCGATTTATTTCCAGCTTTGAAATTTCATCTTTACTGACCTTTACAGGCGATGGTCGCAGTGGTTGAAAGGGCTTGATCTCCGGGAGCTTGAGGTCTTCTTCGATCACGCCATCGGAGGATAAACTGTTTTCCTGTAACTCTTCTCGTTTTTTGGAGGCTCGTGCGTTCTCTATTTGCCACTGTTCATAGCGGCGTTCATTTTCCAGAGTAATTCTTTCCAGCTCTTTTTGTTCCAGTTGCTTTTGCAATTCAAAGACATCTTCTTTGCTGGTGTGGCTTGTCAGAGTAAGAGTCAGGAAAGGATGGGCTTTAAGTAATTCACTTATGCGTAGCAGGGTTTCTTGTGTTTCTCCGGTAAGAGCAGTTTTTCCGTGACCAAAAACAAGGTGATTTTTCCCGGTAAGGTCTGAAAATTCTGGAGTGAGCAGGAACGGCGAGATTTCTGCTTTGATAAGATTCTTTTTAAAGTTGCCTATGATTGCTTCAGACAAAGACAGGTCGGGTAAGTCCGGTGCGGTTCGATGCTCAAGCTCTAATGTAAATTCGGGATTTCTTTCATAGAGTAGAGCCAGTGTCAGCGCACTGATACTGTCTGGAGCCAGCGGAAGCATATTCTTTATTGTCAGGGAAATGTCGTTTTGTGTTTCGTCATTAAACCATTCGCAATCGATGGTGCCGTCAATCTTGCTTTGTTTGGCAAAAAGACCTGTTTCAATGGTTTGATTTTTAAAGTTTTCTCCATCAAGATTGGAAAAAGTCAGGGTTGCTCGTCCGTTTGAAGGAATCGAAAAAAAATCTCCAGATCCGGCAAGATTTAACAGCGTATTGTCTTGTGAAGCCTTGATGTTAAACGTTGCCTCTTTTCCTTTAGACGGGAAACGCAGGTTTTTCATTTCACCTTTTGCTATGCTGTATCTGGTTTTCAGGTTGTTTTCAGAAATTGTCACCAGAGAGCCGTTTTCAATCAGAACCTTTGTGAAATCGTAAAAAGGCTTTTTATTTTTACTGATGTTTTCAGGGAAATTTTTCACTGGAAGCAGGTGATTAAGAAAAGTAGAAAAGCTCTTTTGTGGTGTTGCCGATTGACTGTTTTGGTTCCAGTAAATTGTAGAGGTAGAGCATTTTATTATGTTGGCCTTGAGGTAAAATGGTGTACTTTTAAAAACTAGCTGCGGAATTTCTATTTTTTCAGCCTGGAATTTGGTCTGGTTATCCATTGAAATTGATGTGTTGTTGACGGTCAGAGAGCCAAAGTATCCACTTTGAGGATAGGTGTATTGCCCCTTGCCGGAAACCGTGGCATCGCTATCTGATACAATGGTATTGGTGGTGAAAAGCGGGAGCAGCTTTTGCAATCGGATGTCTTTGAAATCAATCGATACCGACAGTTTCAGTGGCGTGAATTGACCTGTTCCTCGGGCAGTGAATTTTCCTCCATCAGAGGTCACCCCTTGGAAATCAAGTCGTTGCAGGCCCTTTTTCTTGTCGTGGTCAACGGCTTTTATCGAGATATCTTTAAAAATGTATTGGGTTTTATGTTTAATGTCGTTGAGGGTGAGCATACCGTTGGTGGTAAAACTCTTTAGTAAGGATGCTCTGCTTACAAGCAGTGGCGTAAAAAGATTTGGCAGTTCTTGAACCGATAGATCCATCAGGGCGTTTGTCAATTGCATATCCCCGTACGATTGGGACAATCTGCCGTACTCAAAATTGGTAAATTTTACACTCTCAGCTCGTATTGTCGAGTGGTTGAGATGATCAAACGATGGGTTTTGAATTTCTACGGTGGTATTGTTCAAAGAATAAATGATTTGCCTGTCAGCTTTTTCTTGTTGACGAGTTGAAAGGCTGAACTGTCCTTTGAGTGAACCGGTGGAGCCGTGAATTTGAAAGTTGTCTGGTAAAAAGGTACGAGAAAAAGATTCGGGAGAAAATTTCTGAATGGAGATATCGCCTGCAATCAAACTGGTATGAGTAATTTTCCCATTCCAGAGCAGTTCGGTGCCGTTGTCCTTCTGCGAGGCTGACACCTGCAAGGTTCCAGGAACTGAAGGATTTGCATCATTTTGGGTCTGATAGTCTTTGAGGGTTAATTGGATGTTTGACCAGTTATTCCGTTTATTCTTTTCCGGATTTGAAAAATCAAGCTTCCCTCCATCCAGAAACAACCGGTTTATTGATAAGGTCTTGTTCTTTGAACCGTTGTTGTCGTCATGAAATAAGAAAGTATCGAGGGTGGCATGGGAAAAATTGTCGGTAAGCCTGAAATGAGGCTTGTTGATGTATACGTTGTCCAGGAATAGGTTTTTGGTTAAAGGCGAATATGTGCCTAACAGTTTGCAGGAGAGCGCTGAGGCGGCAAGGGAGCGATCATTGGTTGTGGCAGACATCTCGTCTATGTCCAACTGGAAAGAAATCGTAAACTGCTTTGCCTCTTGTTTTACTGTACTGAAGCTCAGTTTGAGTTTACCATTTAATTTCCCGTTGTTTATTGTCGCTGGAAGAGTGAACGGAAGATAGTTCACATAGGCTGGCAGGTCTGCGTCGTTGAGATTGAGGACAAATGTGTTGGCAGATTTTTCTCCGGTTTCATTTTTTTCTTTTACGATTTCTAATGGAATTCCATCTATGTCAGCCGAAAAATGTGAGGAAACAAAGAGATCTGTCTGGTAATCAAAATTGGACAAGCTTGGAATTCCCAAGGCGAGATTTCTTATGGTGTGTACTTTACCTGAAGGTTTGTCGTTGAATACGATCTCGCCATTTTCTACGGTAATATTGTTGAGGGAATAGAAAAAAGGGAGTCTGGCGAAATCAAGAAAATCTTCAGCAGGTTGTGAGCTGTTGTGCGTGAGATATTCACTGAAATTATAGGTATTTTCTCTAAACCTGGTGATGAGGACTCGAGGCTGCTGTATGTTGAGTGTTTTTAAGACATAATCGTTTCGGATGAGTTCAAAAGGAGCCAGTTTGGCTGTTATTTTGGGAATATGGACAATGTCCTTGCTCGAACTGTTGCTGGCAGGATCAAGAAGAGACAAATCATTAAGACTGACCATGAAGGTGAATGGATTGAAGGTTATGCTGGAAAGTTTTGTCTGTAGAGAAAACTTTTCCTGTAACGTGGTGGTCAGTTTTTGTTGTAGATAATGGGGAATGAAATAATACCCGGTAAAACAGTATGTGGCTGCCAACAAAAGAACCAGTAAAACGAACAGGACAGCTTTCCGGTTTGCTGGATTCGTTTTTGTATTTCTTTTTGATGGGGGCTTTCTTTGGGGACGCCGGGATGGTTTCCTGGTGGTGTCGTTTTTACTTTTTTCAGAAGAAATGGTAATATTTCCAAAGCGATCAGTCATGTTTACAAAAGGTATAGTAAGGTTAAAAGTAATAGCTAAATACTGTGCAAATATAATTGAAAACGTCAAGATAGCAAACAGCCAGCAACATTTTTTTGGATTTATTGTACTTTTGGCTTTTCGGCAAAGGATATCGACGAGTGCGGTCGATTACAGCTTTCGCTTTGGTAAAAAATGTTTAAAATCAGATAATATTTAGCAAAAACAGATAATAATCTGGAATTTTATCGATAATAATTGTAGAAATAAATTAGGGTATTGAAAGTTTTTCAACCAGGGTATGAGGATCGATGCTTGACTTATTGAATACACTCCGCTGGCAGGATATTTTAGACATTTTTCTTGTCGCGTTTATTATTTATCAGCTAATCACCATTATTCGAGGTACCAGGTCGGTGCAGATGGTTGCTGGTCTGATCGTGTTGTCTCTGGTGTACTTTATGGCGAATGCCCTTGATCTGGCTGCTCTGATGTGGTTGATGCAGACTTTTTTAAGTTCATTGCTTCTGATTGTAATAATAGTTTTTCAACATGATATTCGACGAGCCTTGACTCAGGTAGGAAAATCACCCTTTCAAAAATCGACCGATGTTGCTGAAAAGGATCTTGAGGAAATTGTTCGCGCTGCGTTTTACCTCTCAAAACGAAGAATAGGGGCTCTGATTGTCATTGAAAGAGAAACGGGATTGAGAGAATATATCGAATCCGGGTTTGATCTTGATGCAAGCCTCAGCAAGGAGCTGCTCATTTCGATATTTATGCCTGTTTCACCGCTTCATGACGGGGGGGTAGTCATAAGCAAGGGGAAGATTGATACGGCAGGTTGTATTTTGCCTTTAACCCAAAATCCATATATTAACAAGCAGTTTGGAACCAGGCATCGGGCGGCGATTGGTTTGTCGGAAGAAACCGATGCGGTAATAGTCGTGGTCTCTGAAGAAACTCAGGAAATCTCGCTGGTACAGCATGGTGCTATCATTGCGATGAAAGATGAAATTGCTTTAGGAAATTCATTACGGGCAATATTTATCAGAACAGAGAGTCGTGAAAAGATCTGGAAGAATTGGTACAAACGTTAAACTATGAAAAATCTTTTTCTCAAATTACAAAAGCTGTGGTCAAAGGAATGGGTGTTGAAATTTGTTTCACTCTGTCTGGCAGTATTGATCTGGTTTTTGGTCGGTGGTGAGGAGAGGATCGATAAGAATGTCCAGATCCCAATCGAGGTTATTAATCTGCCCCGTGATTTGGTGATTTCAAACCAGTTTAAAAAGGAAGTTGAAGTCACCGTAAACGGTCCAAGGTCTCTTATCCTTGAAATCACGAAGATGGCAATTTCCCGATCGGTTGATCTTTCTAACTATAAGCCTGGTACTCATGTTGTTGATATTGCTGTGGATTCGATTAAAATGCCCCGTGGGGTTTCCGTGCAGAGGATTCAGCCTTCTTCGATTATCTTGTCGCTTGATAAACTGGTTTCCAAAGATCTGCATATCGAGGCTGTGACCAGTGGAAAAGTGGCAAGTGGCTATCAGTTGAAAGATATCAGTATAGATCCTGCAAAAATAACTATTACTGGCCCTCAATCGCAATTGTCCAAGGTTGAAATACTACGAACTGAGAAAATAAATATTGCCGGAATAAAAGAGTCCGCTTCGTTGCAGGTTCCACTTGATCTGGAGCCGGCGATAGTCGAGCTGATAGGTGAAACATCGGTTACGGCAGAGGTTGATGTGGAAACAATTAAAGTGGAAAAGACATTCAAGAATATTCCGGTAGAGTATGAGGTGGATGGAGTAAAGATAAAAACAGAGCCCTCTACAGTGAATATCCTTGTGAAAGTACCCAAGCTGTTTTTAGAGGAGAAAAAAAATCCAAGAGAACTCTTTGTTGTTACGGTGCTTGGGGTAGGCAAGGATAGAAGGCAAAAGGTTGTTGTTATCCCAAATGCAGATGATGTTGAGTCTTTGGAAATCCTGGCGATTGAGCCTCAATTTGTGCAAGTCGAAAACCCGCCAAATGAAGAAATTCAAGTCTTACCTGGTCGTGAATAAAGGCTGCAAGGTGGACAAATAATACTATTGAAAAAACGAGTGTAGAAAATGCGAAGACTATTTGGAACTGACGGTATTCGTGGTGTTGCTAATATACATCCAATGACCACAGAAATTGCCATGCAGGTCGGCAGGGCAATGGCGTACAAGGTGAAACAGAGTGCGCGAAAGCACCGGATTGTTATAGGCAAGGATACCCGGTTGTCTTGTTATATGCTTGAAAATGCTCTCGCTGCAGGCATCTGTTCGATGGGGGTTGATGTGCTTCTGGTCGGTCCGATGCCGACACCGGGAATTGCGTTTATAACCACCTCAATGCGTGCCGATGCCGGTATTGTTATATCTGCTTCCCATAATCCCTTTCAGGATAATGGAATCAAGATTTTCTCAAACGATGGATTTAAACTCCCAGATGAGATCGAACTCGATATTGAAGATCTTATCCTGTCTACCAGGATGGATGCTTTGCGCCCTGTCGCAGATGAAATTGGGAGAGCCTCGAGAATTGATGACGCAAAGGGGCGGTATATAGTTTTTCTGAAGCATACCTTTCCCAAGAAATTTACCCTCGACGGGTATCATATAGTTTTGGACTGTGCAAATGGAGCGACGTACGGTGTTGCACCGCATGTCTTTGAGGAGCTGGGTGCGAAAATTACCGCCCTCGGGGTAAGTCCTGACGGCAAAAATATTAACGAAAATTGTGGCGCTCTTCATCCCGAGGTGATGGCACAGAAGGTAAAAGAACTGAATGCTGATATTGGTATTGCCCTTGATGGTGATGGAGACAGGTTGATTGTTTCAGATGAAAAAGGGGAAATTGTAGACGGTGATCATTTGATGGCAATATGTGCGCTTCATCTTCTCAAACAGAGAAAGCTGAAAAAGAAGACCCTGGTGTCAACTGTGATGTCTAATATGGGATTACAGGTGGCCATGGACAGGATGGGCGGCAAGATGGTTCGGACCGATGTCGGGGATCGGTATGTGGTTGAATGCATGCGAAAGAACGGCTATAATTTTGGCGGTGAACAGTCTGGCCACCTGGTGTTCCTGGATAATATTACAACTGGCGATGGCATTTTGGCAGCTCTTCAACTCCTTTCAGTCATGGAAAAGAAAGGCAAGCCTCTTTCCGAGCTTGCCGCTGTAATGGAGAGCTTTCCTCAAACTCTTAAAAATGTGAGAACGGCAACCAAGGTAGATGTCAATACGATTAAAGGTTTTCCTGAAAGGGTAAAGAGTTTTGAACAAGAACTTGGCAATGACGGTCGTATTCTTGTCCGTGCCTCGGGTACTGAACCTGTAATCAGGGTGATGGTTGAAGGGCAGGACGAGAGTCGTATTGACGCTATTGCCGATGAATTGTGCGACATTATCAGGGACAATGAAAGAATCTAGCTGTTTTTCCTGCAGATACCAGATAAAATGGAATGCTTTTCGTTGTTTTTTTTGGCTGTAGAATCATGTAAGAGTAATTTCCTTCTGCTTTTCGATCTTGACCTCATAAAAAATATGTAATAATACGAGTCTTTTTGTATTATCTCTCGTAGCCGGGAAGATATATCCTGTTTCTGCAGTCCGTTTATTGTTGGATAATGTCCTGACTGTACGAGCAGATAACGAAGTGATTGCAAATTCAATTGCTTGATATTAGAAAAGGACGATTTTTTTTAATCATTAATCAAATATATCATTGAGTAAAATGTTACCTGTAATTAAAGACCGTAAGATTCGGATAGCTGTGGTTGGCTGTGGGCGTATTTCAAAGAATCATTTTGGCTCCATCGAAAAATTTCAAGATGACCTGGAGTTAACCGCTGTCTGTGAGGAAATTCCTGAATTGATGGAGCAGATGTCCAGTCAGTATAATGTCCCGGGATATTCATCGTTGACACAGTTGCTCAACGAAAACTCTCCTGACATCATAGCTCTCTGTACCCCCAGCGGGATTCATTCGGATCAAACCATAGAAGCAGCAAAACATGGCGTGCATGTGATTACCGAAAAACCAATGGCGACTCGATGGGCAGATGGTGTTAACATGGTAAAAGCCTGTGACAGGGAAAATGTCCACCTGTTTGTTGTAAAGCAAAACAGGAGAAACGCCACTCTTCAGCTTTTGAAAAGAGCTGTTGATGAAAAACGTTTTGGTCGGATCAATATGGTGCATCTGAATGTTTTCTGGACAAGACCGCAAGAGTACTATGATCAGGCGCCATGGCGTGGTACCTGGGAGCTTGACGGTGGTGCCCTTATGAATCAGGCAAGCCATTATGTCGATTTGCTCGAGTGGTTGATAGGACCTATCGCAGATATCCAGGCAATGATCTCTACCCATCGTGATATTGAAGTTGAAGATACCGGAATTATGAACGTCCGCTGGCGAAATGGGGCTCTTGGCTCAATGGCGGTTACCATGTGTACTTTCCCCAAAAATTACGAGGGATCGATAACGATTTTGGGCGATAAGGGGACGGCTCGGGTTGGTGGCGTCGCGGTAAACGAGATACAAACCTGGGAGTTTGACGAAGAAAAAGAATATGACAAGGACATCCAACAGGCAAATTATCAAACCACCTCTGTCTATGGCTTTGGTCATCCCAGTTATTATAAGAATGTCATTGATGTGTTAAGAGGTGTTGCTGCTCCAGAGGTTGACGGAAGAGAGGGGTTGAAATCTCTCGAGGTGCTTATAGGGGCATACCTTTCAGCAAGAGACGGTAAAACCATTTCTTTACCATTGGAGTATTGATGTGCATTATTTTGTCCATGAGACAGCCATTGTAGATGAAGGCGCGCAGATAGGCGAAGGTTCCAGAATATGGCACTGGACCCATATCTGTGCAGGGGCAAGGATCGGCAGGAGCTGCTCGTTCGGGCAAAATGTTTTTGTCGGCAATGATGTTTCTATTGGCAATAATGTTAAGGTTCAAAACAATGTTTCAATCTATGACAATGTCATAATTGAGGATGACGTGTTTTGCGGTCCCAGCATGGTTTTTACCAATGTTTATAACCCTCGGAGTGCATTTCCCAGGAAGAGTGAGTATAAAACAACCAGGATTTGCAAAGGGGTGACAATGGGTGCCAACTGCACAATCGTCTGTGGTGTCGTCGTCGGAGAAAATGCGTTTGTCGGAGCTGGCGCGGTCGTAACCAGAGATGTGAAACCTTTCGCCTTGGTTGTTGGTACGCCGGCAAGGCAAATAGGCTGGATGAGTCACTATGGAGAGCAGTTGGATCTCCCTCTTGAAGGAGAAGGAGAGACGGTTTGTGAGCATACTGGAATCAGGTACCAGTTAAGGGACAGTCAGGTTCTATGTTTCTATAAATAGATTGTGTATTGTCGTAAGTGACGATATGAAGTA
>PDWI01010773.1_pt1 | contig 10166 bp, 17 predicted proteins | sample 1430891 | NCBI WGS metagenome assembly PDWI01 (sample SAMN01162508, study PRJNA174530) | Oral metagenome, whole genome shotgun sequencing project. | biome: Marine environment; feature: Marine mammal; material: Swab sample of the gingival sulcus; isolation source: swab sample of gingival sulcus... | reverse complement strand
ACTATAAGAATAAAGCAAATTGCTTGATTTTCTATGACAATACGAATAAGGAGGAAATAACCAAAGTAAAGTTATGAAAGCAATAAGTATCAAATTAGGTTACGATGTAACAGCGTTAATCTGCGAATTGTACGACAAGGATTTGGAGCGTGAAAAATACAGTATTCATAACTCAAATGAAGATTACAAAGAGTTTAACGCTATTTCTGACCTAATGGAAAGTTTTATCAATAAAATGAAGAAAAAACTAATTGATAAGAAGGGCGAAAAGAGTTTTAAAATGTCATTTAGGTACTACGAGGCTTATTTTTTAGCCTATTACGCAAATAATAGTTTGCTACAATTTGAGCCAACAAATTATAACAGAACGATATTGCTGAATTTATTTTTAAATATTGATAAGAAGTTATGAAAAAGAACAATCACAACAGATACTATTTACACCGAAAATTAAGGGCTTTGGGTATTGAGTATAAAAGTAAATTAAAAACGATTTTTATAGGCGTTGATGATGAAATCAATAAATATATGAAACGGTTAAGAGATGTATATAATTATTCAATTCAAACAGAAATACGATGAAAACAGTAAAAGTAGTATCGAGAATAGAAGTTGATATAGATGATGTTTTTGAAGAAGCAGATTTTAAAGATATTATCAAGAGTTTTAAAGAAGGTAATTACAACAAAGATGAAATTACAGATGCTTTGGTGGAATTATTACAATTTGACATTATAAAAACGCAAAAACTAAAAGATTTTATAAATAAATTAAAATTGGAGTAATGGAAAAAGCAATGTTAAAAAGCCAATTTCTAAAACAGGAATTATCTCGCTACGAAAAGCAGTTAGAAGCATTGGAGCAAGACAAAAATTATAATGATTTTGAAGACAAACGAGCCACCCTCAAAAAGTTTTATGAAAGTAAAATCAAGGAATATAAAAAGCAGTTGGAAACTGCATAAGTTAAACTTTAAAAATAAAAATGATGAGTAAAAACAATTTAAAAACTTGGATAACCGATGAAGTTATCAAGAGGGAGCGAATCTACAAAATTATTGATGGGGAAGTGTTCCCTATGGAAGATGCCTATGTGTTCCATACGGGAAAGGTCAAAGATTTAGGAAACACAAAAGAGGCTTTTGAGCGTATGGCAACAGAAATAAATAAACATTTCTGCGATTGGTACGCAAAAAATAGCAATGAAGTATGCAAATTTTATAAAAAAAAATAGTTATGAAAAAAAGAATTGTAAAACCACGAAGAATTGTAAAATCAAGAGGCTTTGGCGATGATATTGCCAAATTTACCAAAGCAACAGGAATTGACAGAGCAGTCAAAAAAGTAACAAAAGCCGTAGGAATTGAAGACTGTGGTTGTGAAGAAAGAAAAGAAAAACTAAATAATCCTAAACTTTTAATAAATAGAGTATTTTACAGAAAAAAACAATAGCAATATGAAAAAAATTAAAATTAAAGAAAATCGGTTGCTAATTTACGAAGCGGATAAACCTTTACACGATTTAGCACTTGAAAATACGGATATTCATTTGCACCCAAGCGAAAAGGGTATTTTGTTAAGCAATACAACCGATATGTATAGCGAACGCAAAGGGATTACTCTTTTATTTTCAGAGATTGAGCCAAGTTCACTTAATGAATTTTTAAACTTATTAGAGGAATTAAAAAAGCAAGATGTAACCCCTATTGAAAAAGTAGTGGAAAAGTTAGAGGCGAATTGTGATGAAAACCCTCTTAATGTGAATGTTTGTAATCAAATAGATTTGACTAATGTTGAAAATAAATTAGACACTCTAATAGGCATCAATCAAAATATATTTAATTCGGTTGATAATTTAGAAGGGCTAACAGAAAGTGTTAAAAATGAAATTAAAACACAATCTAATACTATTGGCAACAAATTAACTGAATTAAAACAGAAAGTAATAGAGGGTAATACTTCTTTAATCAAAATATACAACACACTAAAAACGGTTAGTTCAGATATTTCAACTCTTAAAACCAAAGCAGATACTACCAATGAAAAACTGGCTTCGATTGAGTTAAATACTGATGAATTAGAGGGGAAGATAACCACAATTAGTCAGAAATTAGAGCAGGAAAAAACAATACTTACAGATATTAAAAATGAAGTAAAATCAAAGTTTACAGAAACACAAACATTGATTTTGAAAACAAATAGTAAGTTAGATAGTATTAAAAGTAGTACAGAAAATAAGTTAGATAAAGTTATTGATTTATTGAAAACAATAGCAACTCCTTTGTCGAGTGAGGTAAGTTCCGATGAATGTAGTTGTAGTCAAGATACAACTCCTCCAAGTGTAACTATTTCAGATATTCCTACTTTGAATAATGGTGATACAGTACAAATTATTGCAACGGCAACTGATGATGATGCGAATTTAATTTATAGTTGGAGTTCTACTTGTGGTGAACACCTTTCATTTAGCGACCATACTATTAGTAATCCAACTATTACTGCCACAAATACTACAACAGAGGATATAACTTGTAGTGTTTCTGTAAAAGTTTGTGATAGTAACGGAAATTGCAGTACTGAAACAAAAGATATTCTTATAAAAGGAAAAAGTACTATCGTTTGGACAGATACAGGGAAAACAGATTGTAGAGATAGAAAATTATGGAAGGAACAAAAAGATAATAAAGGTAATAAGCAATGGGTAAATACGAATGGAAAATGTGGTAAGGATATAAAACCAAAAGTTGAATATATTTATATAAGCAGTTTTGACCCTTCTACAAGAGTTGTTAAGTATAAGGCTGTATATTCTGATAAAGGAGGCTCACCATTGCAAATTGCAAGACTTCGCATAAGATTTGTAGACCACTATAAAGAGTTTCCAGATTATACTCAATCTAATTTTGCTGAGTTTATCAATATTCCAGAACCTATTTATCCAATGAATGACAATACATTTAATAAATTCAACACACTTTACAATAATAAATTGAGTGGTGTTAAAGATGTCGTATGGGGGACTGAAAAGGGTTGTAATATAACTCTTGTTGATGAAGTTATTAGAGGGGATTCTAACGGCTTAAAAATTACTAAGTATGGTAATGAAACTCTTTGGGAATATACTAATTTTTTCGTTCTACCTAATAAATTTGATTACAAGTTTTTTTCAAATGTATATATCAGAACTATTTGTAAAAATGAAGATGGTCTATTAGGAGGTGGAGATAGAAATGATTTATTGTATTCTAATTTTGACTATACCCCTAAAATAATTAATAGCGTTTATTTTATGAATGCAGAAAAAATTGGAAATTCTGGAAAGGTTAAGTTGAATATAAAATACCGAGATAATATTGATGTAATGATTCAACCTAATGAAGTAAGAGTTAAAATAGAACTTTTAGATACTCAAAATAATAAGATAGGAGAACTATATGATGACCAAACCATAAATAGTAAAAATCCAAACCTTATTATTAAGGTACATAAAGGCAAAACAAATAGTGGTCATTTTATCATTGACAATATGCTTAATTCATTAGGTGAAGTATTGAAATTTGAAACAAATGAAGTTGTTAATTTGCCTAATGTAGATAAGTTAAAAATTACATATAAGGAAGTTTTTTATGCTTACACTACAAAGAGTGATAAGTATTCTTGTAAAAGTATATTTATACTTGATAATCCATATAAATAAAACATTTTAAATATGAAAAAGAAAAAAATAATAACATTAGCAGACTTAAATAATACTCTTAAATGTATTGAAAAACAACTTTGTAAGACCAAAGGAAATAAAAAAGAGATGCAACAAACGATGTTAGATGCAATTCTCGCAAATTCAAAGAGCATTAAAAATACTGTTGATAACTTACCTCAAAAAATAAAAGTAGAGTTGCGAAACCAAACAACTGCTGTAACAAGTAGTTTGAATGAGTTAAAAACGGCTATTGAAAACAATGGAACTAAATTAACTACTATTAATAGTAAAATAACAAAAACAAATAGTAAGTTAGATGAGTTCAAAAGTAAAGTAGATGAAGTTAAGACTGCTATTCAAGGTAAAAATAATAATGATGTAGTTGCTAAACTAACAGAAATATCTACTAAAACCACAGGACTTAAAAATGCTGTAAATGTTTTAAAAAATAAGTTGGAGGAGGAATTTAATGAAACGCAGGCTATATTAAATAAAGAATTTAATGTAGAATACCAGCCATTCCACGAAATGCTAACTGCTGAAAAAACTTATACAGATAGCCTATTTTCATTGACTTTCAAAGTTAAGAAAGGGTTGGCAGATGTAAATGTAAATAGTACGACCATTGGATATGAGGAGGGTGATGTAATTACTTGGGACGGTAAGATTAGCTCGGAGGTGTTGAAAGGTAGTATCACTATCACACCACAAGCGGATAGTAAGGTATTAGTAATTGGAATTAAAAAGGTATAACTATGGGAACACATACAGCAATAGGGAAGATAGAACGCAAAGGGTTTAATCCTGATGATGTTGTAAAATATAAGATTGAATTAAATCCTAAATATGTAAGGGGGTATAAACATCTTGCTTCGATAAAAGATGAAGATTGGGGAAAATATGGCTTTATAGAGGTTGATAAAAAGACTGGACACGGACGCATACATTTGGATATTAACTTGAAGAAATTGGTCAGTTGGAAGAAAGGTTTTATTGCTAAAATCCCTGATGGTGTGCCTAAACCTGTCAATTTTATTGAAACTTTTGCAGGTTGGACAAATAAAAAGAAAGGTACTATAAGAAGTGTTGCCTCTTTATATACGATTAGTGAGAATTGGAAGACAACCGATGAATTAAACCTTATAACGGGGACTGATGTAGAACTTAACCGCAGGTATATGGTGGATTTGTGGGGGTATTTTGAGTAATTAAAAAATCAATTAAAATGACAAAAGCAAAAGTTTATAAGTTATTTCACTTTGAGCCAGAAATAAGTTTGCGTAAGCAAATTTGGGAAGTTGTTGCAAAAAATCGTAACAAAACTATCAATGAAATCAAATATTTGAAAAATATAAGACCAATTGAAGTGGTGGCGTTAAAATTAATATATGGTGTTAATTTAAACGATAATGAAGAAAAACTTTTGCTTTTGTCTAAATATAATGACTTTTTGAAGGAGTATAAGTAGTAAAAAAAAGCGAGATTTTTCAAAAATCTCGCTTTTCTATTAATTAAGGAAATTTATTATAAATACTTTTGCGATGAAGTACCGTAATAAAAGTAATCGTTTTATTTTGAATATCTACACCGATTCTGTAATATCCTATTTTTATTCTATAAAAGGTTTTGTAGCCGACAAGTTTAGTCAGTCCTTTAATGTTTGATTTTGCAGTAGCATTTTCACAGTCTATAATTGTATTTTTTATATCTGTTAATACTTTTTTATCTTTTATTTTTCGAATAGCTCTGTTAAAACTTGCATCAAACTCTACATTCATTATGCTAAATTTTTCATTATAGTATCACGGGAAACTTTTCTGCCAGTCCTTTCCTTTTGTATTATTTGACCGAATAAAAAATCTTCTCTCTCTATTCTTGTCAAAACTTTTCCTTTTTCACCTATTTTTTTGATAAACTCTAAAATAAATTCCGTGTTCTTATTTGTTTTTGTATCTATAACTATTGTTGCCATAATCCTATTATTTAGATGCAAATATAACAAAAAATTTTTCAAAAAAACGCAACGCAACGCAAAAAACCGATTTTCTAAACTTCGTAAAACTTGTGAAAAGTCTTGAAAAGTGATTAATCCTTGTGAAAAGTCTTGAAAAGTCCGCAAAACTAAAACGCCACTTTTAAAATTGATAGTATTGCTCCGTAAATGGAAGCGAAATTACCTATATACGGATTAGCAGGGTTGAGCAATGAGCAAATCAACGCAGAATTGCACCGCAAAATTAAAAGCGGTAAGCAATATGACCGTTATATGCCGTATAGTGATTGTAGTTCGGTAAAGTTGGCGGAAGGTAATACCAAAGTTGCTATTGACAATATGGTAATGTGGTCTAACAAATACGCACAGCACACCAAAAATTTAAGCGTACTATTTGCCTCTGACAATTTACAAAATACTTGTGAGGCGATTCACACATTTTTATACCATCATTTTCAGTATAAAATAGATGGATTTAAACAAAATTTGCGAAGTCCAGCGTGTTCGTGGGTATCTCGTAAAGAAGGAATTGACTGTAAAAGTTATTCCATTTTTGCAAGTACTATTTTAACGAATTTAGGTGTTAAACATTACTTCCGCAGAATTAAGCAAGATGCCGACAGTGGATTTACTCATGTATATGTTATCATTCCTAAAAATCAAGAGAACCCAACAGATTTATTAAGTGGGTATTTTTGTATCGATGGAACACTACCTTTTGAATCTGAACCGCTTTTTTATGAGAATGATGATGTTTTTGTTGGAAGTGGTTTAGGTGCATTAGACCCTATAACAGCAGGTTTAGAACTTGGAAAGGAAATTGTAAACCTTGCCAATACAATTTTACAAATTTTAGCACCTTTTATTCAAAAGATATTAGCGGATTTATTTTTTAATCCTCATTGTGAACTCAAAGGATTAAAAAGTTCTCAAATAGGATATGATATAAATTATCAACTATTACCAAAATTGAAAAGTCGGCTTAATTTATTAAGTAAAGCAATTGTTTTCAATGATACCGTAATGATAACCTATATCTTTAACGAATTATTTTTTGAAATAGATTTAGGCTATCAACAAGCATACAAATTAATGTCAGAAGGATTTAAGGGGTGTGAACAGGAGGTACAGGCTGGTTTTAAAATAATAACAGAAGTAAAAAAACGAATTTATGATTTTTACAAAAAATTTAAGCAGTCTTATAACCACTTAGAAATAAAGGAATTTATAGAGAGGGGAACATCAAAGGATAGAACTTACTATTTTATTGTTCCTAATTCTGATGCTGTTATTTATGGAAATTACAAACGAATTGAAATTATTGACCATTATGATTATAAAGTATCTCCAAAGTTTCCTTATGGAAGGTCAGGAGAAAATTTTACAACATTAGAAGGTCGTTGGTTGAAAGAAAATAAGGAGTATATAGCAAGTATTTCATCTATTTCAAAAGCACAAGCATATATTAATGAAGTAAAACCTTTGGTGGCAAAAATTAAAAAAATGAGGGAAAAGGTTTATTTGGAAAGTGAAGCCTTGTATTTGTTAGAGCAGGAATACCAAAGAGAACTACAAAAGATATATGTAAAATATGATGTTGGCTTTATGCGATTTTTACTAAAAAAATGTAACGCATTGAGGTTGGCTTACGAGGGTTACTTTGAAAAGGAAAAAGAATATTTAAAAAATACAAGAGAGGAATTAGATAAAGGAAAGCATCGTAAAAATTTTAAAAAAGTATTTTCGGGCTTAGTGATTCTTTTATCGGTTTTGACTCTTATAAAAATGAATAAAAGATGAATGGGTTAGGTTCTTTATTTAGTGGCGGTTTTTTTAGATTTAGATGGGCTTGTCCTTCACAGCACGATGGAGATAATTGTCATAATGCTTCGAGAGATGTAGAAAGAGATATAGAAAATTTAAGGGTAAAATTAGATAAGTTAAAGTCTGGACTTAAACTATCAGGGTATGAAAAGTTATTGAAAATCGCAACGGAATTAGGCGAAGAAGAAATGAAGGTTGATAAAACCCTTAATATGCTACTTGCAGAGGCAAACAGTTTAGGTGTTAATATTGATAGTCTTGGTGCGTGGTGTAAGAAGGCTGAGAAATGGAAAAAAGATGCTTGTGATAGATTGGATAAACTAAAAGATGAACGAGGAAGACTGTCTGAACTTGTTGAAGTTGCTCTAAAAAAATCAAAAACTGTAAAAGAATTACAAGAGAGAATTGAAGCAACGAGAGCAGTTATTAAAATAAAACGAGGTAAAATAGTGAAAGTAAAAAAGATGTTGGAAAACCTCGTTGAAAAAGCAAAATCCGATAATATTTTAATAAAAAATAAACAAGAAAAACAAAAAGTAAATATTCAAGCCTTAAAAGAAAAGGATAATATGATTCTTATGGGGTCATTGACCGTTTTGGGAATATTACTGTTTGTAAAAAAAATAAAGAATTAAAAAATATATAAAATGTCAAAAGTAACATTGTATTTAAAGTATGTTGGTTGTGTGCCGAGTAATCCTACTCCTCAACCTTCTGTTATAAAATATGACCCAAGAGGGCAACAACCTTCATATAAGAAGGTTGCAAGTCCTATTGTAGAAGGAGGTTATACTTATCGTTTTTTAGGTTGGCGTGAAAAAGGCGGTAAAATAAGTAAAAGTGCTGGTTGGTGGTTAGATGGAGGAACAACAGAAACAATAGAAGGCGTTTGGGTGAAAGATAAAGATGGTAAAACACATACTTGTGAAGGTGTTAGTCTTACCCCTCCAAGCAATAGTACAAATAGTGGTAGTTCTCGCCCAAGCGGTAACACTAATCAATCAAATAGTAGCAGTTCTCGCCCAAGCGGTAACACTAATCAACCAAATAGAGGCAATTCTCGCCCAAGCGGTAACACTAATCAACCAAATAGAGGCAATTCTCGCCCAAGTGATAACACTAATCAATCAAATAGTGGTAGTTCTCGCCCAAGTGGTAAGAGACCTCCTATGTGGGGTCGTGCTGAAAGTGGCAAAGGTGGAGGCGTTTCTCTTGCTGATTTAGGTAATAATTCAAATAAAAATGAGAAACAAAGCCACAGAACAACAGGCTATAAACACTCTTTAATTTGGTTGGGAGTTGCGTTAGCCATTCTTTTAGGATATAAAAATAACAGAAGAAAAACAAGATAAGATGAAAACAGTACAAATGTATGCAAGTTTAAATGGAGGTCCATTTGAAGATATAAAAGTACCTGAAATAGATTTAGGCTACAAACCTTTAACAGATAGTTCCGTTGTTGGTTCTACTGCTAGTGGTGGAAATTTTTGGCAAAAAAATGGTTCGACTATAACAGGAATAGCAAGTACGCTTATTCAATTAGGTTTATCAGCTACTCAAATTGCTTTGGCGTTTAAAAAAGGTGATGCATCAGCGATTAATTCACAAGGACAAAAAGTGGATTTGTCGGGTTTGAAACAACTAATTGCAACACAGGCACAAATTAATAATGAGCGATTTGAGGACAGATTTAACAAGTTATTGGACTATGTGCAAAAAACACAAGCACAAGCACAGCCACAACAGGCAAAGAAGGATAACACCTTATTGTATGTAGGTGTTGGGGTTTTAGGTGTAGCCGTTTTAGGTGTAGGGTTGTATTTTATAGCAACGAGTAAAAAAAGAAAGTAGGAATTAATTAAATATCAATAAAATGAGTGCAAAAATGAGAAAAGTGACAACTGAAAGAGTTGTCGATTCGTTAGGAGGTATCGGAAGTGCTTTTGCAGGAGCAATGGCATCACGCCTCGTAGCAGAACAATTAGGAGGGGTCTTGAAAAACTCCAAAACGAAACACGGAATTTTAACATTGGTTTCAGCGATTGGAATTGCAATGTTAAACCGTAGAGACAATACACAGGCTCTTATCCAAGATGCTTTGTATGGATTTTCTTCGACACAGTTGAATGCCTTTGTAAAGGAATTTGTAAAGGATAAAGAAACTCACGAAGTAAAAGAGGGAATGGTAAAAACGGCATTAGGTACCCCAATCTATATGCAAGATTACTATGAGCCTGAAATTGAGGAATATTATTACCCTTATGAAGAGCCATATTATGAGCCATTACAGGAAAGAGTAATTGAGTTCAGAGCGTAAAAAAAGTAAAAAATTAATATTAATAAAAAAGAGAAGATAATGGAAATTTTATCAAACCAAGAAGCCGTATTACGAGCAAAAGAGTATTTGAGAAATCAAATCACAGCAAAAAATTACCAATGGGATACTTCCCGTATGAAATTGGTAGATTCCGAATTGTATGTAAATCATAAAATCGGAGTAGGAGGATTCCAAGAATTATTATTAAGTAGTTCTATCCGACAAGTTGGTATCACTAACTTTGATGGAAACCGTTTAGAGAAAGACAGAATTTTTGTCATCAATGGAGTGACATTTGGATTTGCTTTGGAGGCAGACGACAAAACTCCTGAC
>PDWI01010772.1_pt1 | contig 10166 bp, 7 predicted proteins | sample 1430891 | NCBI WGS metagenome assembly PDWI01 (sample SAMN01162508, study PRJNA174530) | Oral metagenome, whole genome shotgun sequencing project. | biome: Marine environment; feature: Marine mammal; material: Swab sample of the gingival sulcus; isolation source: swab sample of gingival sulcus... | reverse complement strand
CTACATACTCTTTTCCCAGGGGAGGGTTTCCATGAATATGAGCGGTTATTTTCCATTGAAATGTGTCGATATATTCAATTGACGTAATGTCCGCTTGTGTCACAAATTCTGAACCTGAAGCCCCTTCCTCTTTTAATCGGTTTACAAGTGAAATAACAAGGGTTTCTAAACCGCCCGGAGCGGAAAAAATTTTTTTGGTAGCACGCTTTTCTCGTTCTGTCAGAGGGCGTCGCATTTTTGCGATACTGCCACGAATAAAACTCCCGTGTTCTTGTTCAAGATGGTGGAGTTTTGGCAGCGCATAGCGAGTGCATAACACATAGGGATCACCCGCGTAAATACCTCCAATAAATGGGTCTACTGCGTAGTCAACAAAACTTTTTCCGAGACGCCGCTCAGCAAGCGCGCCAATAGATTCATGTGGATCTGAGCCACGTTTACGCCACGGTTCTGCCAAAATGCGGAGCTTATCTGAAAAACGAAATAAAGGGGTGGTGATTGCGGACCGCACACTTGAGGGTAGTGGATAGAAACGGTCTTTTTTCCAGATCCAACGAGCCTTTGCTGCTTCCTGTGCTATTTCAGCAGGGCACTGGGCAAAGTCAAAAAGTTCTGCAACTTCTGGGGTGGAAAAACTGCCTGTATTTGGTCCTGTTTCAAATGTGTATCCATTAACCTGACGAGTCTCTATTTGTCCACCGATTCTGGGGCTTTTCTCAAGAATAATAAAGGGAATGTGAGCCAGTGATAACTGCACGGCAATTGATAAAGCAGTGATACCTCCACCAATAATAACAATTGGTTTTTGATCCATTGTTTCACTGAAAGAACTATAGGCACTTTCAACCTTTAAAGCCCGTTTTTTTGACACTGATTCATTTAATTTACCTTCGGCCAAATGTTCGCATTTTTGAGGTTTTTCCATAGCCGCCATACTACACTTTCATTCGTGTGATCTTCTCTTCAAAAATGCAAGATTTTCCCATTCTTCATACCTGTAATCCCATGTGAGGGGACAATAGAGGGAGATACATAATAAAGGAGAACTTCATGAGGAGCCCCTCTCTATTCGTTGAGTCTGCGTCGGCGCATCCGGGTCTTATCCCTCACCCACTTGCCTCAACAGGATTTCCCGCTCCACGCACCTCTAAGAAAAGCCAAAGGGTAAGTTTTTGGGAAAATCCAAATGAAGATGTTGTTCGGGCTCTGCATCTCATGGGACATACCGCCGCTTATTCTTCGTACGACCTCGCCCATAGCTCCTTTGAAAACACTGCTGGACTGACTCTTACCGTTAAAAATGACGCTTCTATCCCCTCAGAGGGGTATGTCTTGACTACTCGCAGTGGAAAAGGCGTCTTGTCTACATCCACAGCTGCTGGAGCGTTCTACGGCGCTCTCACTCTTGGCCGCGCTCTTCAGTGCGTTGATGAACCTAGCACTTTGAACCTGGCTATTGTTGATAAACCCCGTTTTCAGCATCGAGGCATCATGATTGATGTTGCTCGGAGTTTCCTTCCTTTTGATGACCTCCTCGGTATTGTTGACGCTGCTGCATCCCTCAAACTCAATATTCTTCACCTGCATTTAGTTGATGATCAAGGATGGCGTTTAGAGGTAACAAATGAGGGGAGAAAAGCTGAAGATACAACGGATTACACAGCTTTGCATCGCGTTGGAAGCATGAGCGCATGCAGCGCTGGCCCTGCCCCGGGTTTTGACGTGCAGGAAAAAGAAGCATCCCCCACTTCAGACTCACAGCATTCTGCCTCATCAATTGTTCCGGGGCTTACTGGCTATTACACGCGCGCTCAGCTACGGGAGCTTATCTCCTATGCTGCAAAGCGTCATGTGGAGATTATTCCTGAAATTGAATTCCCTGGGCATAATCATGTTGTTCTCCATGCGCTCCCCCATTTGGCATCTTCGGGTGCTTCTGCAGTTGACGAGGGCGAGGGCGTGCCAGCGTGGACACGTTGGCAGGTTGGAGAATCTTACCTCGACTTCACCATCGACGAAACGTGGCATTTTGCCGAGCATGTCCTTCGCCAAACATTGGAAATTTTTGGCCCCAAACATGTCCATCTTGGAGGCGATGAGGCCTTTAAGATGCTGAAAAAACTTGGGAAAGAAGCTTATGATCAGACAATGTCACAACTTGTTGAACTCGCTCATTCGATTGGTTTTGATAGCGTCACGTTGTGGCAAGAAGGTGTGCTCGCTCTTTCCGCTTCAGATTGTGTTCAGTTGTGGGACTACCGCGAAGAAACTGAGGTGGCAGGGCTTATAGAGGCAGCAAAAAACAGCGGCTGTCACGTTATTAATTCCAATGCACACCATGCCTACCTTGACCAAAAAATCAATCTTTCAGACGAATTGGGACTGACCTGGGCATGCCCGCAAGGTCTTTCAGCAGAAGGCTCATACATATGGAATCCAGTGGCAGACTTTCCCGCTGAAATGCATCAGCAAGTCATTGGCGTTGAGGCATGTTTGTGGAGTGAAACTGTTCGCGGTGCAGAAGCTGCTGCGTACATGATTTTCCCGCGTCTCCTTGCCATTGCCGAGGTTGCTTGGAGCCCTCAAGAGTCACGCAACTGGAATGATTTCGCTTCCCGTTCAGAGCTTGCGACTAAGCCAAGCGCGCTGCGAGATTTTCGTCAAGCGCCGCCAGGAACTCCTCAGTAGTCAGCCACGGCTGATCATCACCAACAAGCAATGCAAGATCCTTTGTCATTTTGCCACTCTCAACAGTTGTAATGACAACGTCTTCAAGAGCTTGCGCAAATCCGGAGACTTCAGGAGTGTTATCAAGAGTCCCCCGATGAGCAAGTCCTCGCGTCCAGGCAAAGATCGACGCAATAGGATTTGTGGAAGTGGGATTTCCTGCTTGATGTTGACGATAGTGCCGAGTGACGGTCCCGTGAGCGGCTTCTGCCTCCATAGTTTTCCCGTCAGGGGTCATCAGCACGGAGGTCATGAGGCCAAGCGATCCGAAGCCTTGAGCAACGGTGTCCGACTGAACGTCGCCGTCATAGTTCTTACATGCCCACACATAGCCACCTTCCCATTTGAGGGAAGATGCGACCATGTCGTCAATCAGACGGTGTTCGTAGGTAATGCCTGCAGCTTCAAACTGACTACGATATTCGCGCTCGTATATATCAGCAAAGATGTCTTTAAATGCCCCGTCGTAGGCTTTCATAATGGTGTTTTTAGTGGAGAGATATACGGGATATCCACGTTTGAGACCGTATGCAAAAGAGGCTCGCGCAAAATCCGCGATAGATTCGTTAAAGTTGTACATTCCCATGGTGACACCGCCATCTTCAGGCATACGCACGACCTCGTGGACGACGGGTTCTGAGCCGTCGTCAGGGATGTAGGTCAGGGTCACAGTGCCTGCTCCGGGGACTTTAAAATCGGTGGCACGATACTGGTCACCAAAGGCGTGACGACCGACCACAATGGGTTTTGTCCACCCGGGGACAAGACGGGGAATATTGGAAATAATAATTGGTTCGCGGAAAATGACACCGCCAAGAATGTTACGAACTGTGCCGTTTGGTGAGCGCCACATCTTTTTCAATCCAAATTCTTCAACGCGTGCCTCATCAGGAGTGATGGTGGCGCACTTGACTCCAACACCATGTTCTTTGATTGCATGTGCCGCATCGATTGTGACTTGATCGTCGGTTGCGTCGCGATTTTGGATGGACAGATCGTAATACCGGAGGTCTACATCTATGTAGGGATGGATCAGACGTTCTTTAATGAATTGCCAAATAATGCGAGTCATTTCGTCGCCGTCGAGTTCGACGACAGGTCCGTCGACTTTGATCTTCGCCATTGATTCTCCTCAAATATTTGGGCCGCGCTTCCCGTAACGTCGCGAATTACCCCCTCGAATAGATTACTCGATGTCGAGATAAATTGTGTAGTTGTCTACACAGCAGACTTTTCTCCTAGCGAACAACACTTGCTAGATGGCACCGATAACAGCGGTGAAGGGCGAAAAATACATGATTGCTGCACCGATTCCGGCGTAGAGGAAGGCATCAACGGCTCGTCCTCGTGCCGCAAACCACGGGCGCCCTGGAACGACAATACGCAGTAAAGCAAAAATCCATAACAGGAGTGCGAGAATCCATACCCCGTACACGGGTCGAAACACGTAGGCCACAAGAGGCGCAGCGCACACGCCAAGGAACGCCAACACAATAGTCAGGCGTTGGAGAGCCAACCTGGCACGTTGGACCCCGAACATGTGAACAGTTGTTTCCATCCCCTTCAGACTACTCCCTTTCAGCGCTAACGCTTCATCACATGCTCACTTCCACATAAGAAAACGGGACAATAGAACGATCGGGTATGCCATATCACTTTCGTTATAGCCAATACAGAAAGATTTTCAATCATGAACGGCGATACCATTGGAGCAGAGGCCCAATCGGGGCCACAACCAGTGCACGTGTTTAAAGGAGCACCCGTGACTATTCGCTACATTGTCCTCCATCCCGAAGACACTCCCGACTTTGCAGCTCGAGTAAGCGAGGAACTGGAAGGCCTTCTCTCAGTCAACGGCACTGTGACACGCGTTAATCCTCTCGCGCATCTTGACCTTGGTGAAGTTGCAACGTCACCCGATGCCGCTCTGCCTGCCGCTGTTTCCGCAGTACGGGACACGCATGCGGATTTTGTTATTGTTGATGCCGCTGATATCCCCGTCGCATCATTCGATACCTTAGGGTTTAACTTTGACATGGCGGCTTCCACCGATGCCCGCATTCTTCTTGCGCTCGACACTGAGGGGCTCTCCCCTGAACTCGTCACCCAAGAAATCAAAGTATTCGCCACGCGTGCGGCCTCCCACGAAGCACATCTTGCCGCCGCTATTCTTCCCGCTGCAACAGCTTCAACTGTCAGAAGTGAAGACGTTGCGATTGTTGCGCTCCCCCTTAGTTCTGACGCTGTTACTTCATTAAATAACGTAGAACTCCCCGAATGCGTCACCCCGCTTGCTTTCCAAGCAGGTCTTATTGAGCGTGCTCGCGCCGATCGTAAACGCATTGTTCTACCTGAGCCGGAAGACGATCGTGTCCTCAAAGCTGCTGATGAAATCCTCGCCCGAGGAATTGCGGACATTATTTTCATCGGGGATGAAACCACCGTCCGCAACCGCGCACGAGAACTCAACCTCGATATTTCCGCTGCCTCTATTGTCTCCGTAAACAATCCAGAATATCTAGAAAAATATGCCGTCGAATTCGCACGTCTGCGCGAAAAGAAAGGCATAACCATCGATGAAGCGCGAGAAAAAGTCAAGGATGTGTCCTACTTCGGCACAATGATGGTCCACATGGGAGATGCTGACGGCATGGTCTCAGGTGCCGCCCATACGACGGCTCACACTATTGTGCCCTCGTTTCAAATCATTAAAACCGCTCCCGGCGTGTCCCTTGTGTCCTCCGTTTTCCTCATGCTCATGAAAGACCGCGTGTGGGCTTTCGGCGACTGCGCTGTCAACCCGAACCCCACACCCGAGCAGCTCGCCGATATTGCGATTTCTTCAGCACGAACTGCCGCACAATTCGGTGTTGAACCGAAAGTTGCGATGCTGTCCTATTCGACAGGCACTTCCGGATCTGGGGCAGATGTTGAAGCTGTTGCAGAAGCCGCCCGGATCGCTCGCGAGAAGGCTCCCGAACTTCCCCTTGAAGGCCCAATCCAATTTGATGCTGCCGTGGACGAGGTCGTTGCTGCGACAAAACTCCCCGATTCACCTGTTGCAGGTCGCGCCACCGTGTTTGTATTCCCGTCTCTTAATGCCGGAAATATCGGGTATAAAGCTGTGCAACGTTCCTCCGGGGCCGTCGCTGTCGGCCCTGTCTTGCAGGGTCTCAATAAGCCAGTGAATGATCTTTCCCGCGGCGCCCTCGTCGAAGATATTGTCAACACTGTTGCTCTTACCGCCATCCAGGCACACAACTAAGTTTTCTCCTCTTCGTTTCCATGAAAGGTCACCCCGTGACACAGTCTGTTCTTGTCATTAATTCCGGTTCGTCCTCCATTAAGTACCAACTCATTAACCCCAGCAACGGGTCAAGCATCGCCAAAGGACTTGTTGAGCGTATTGGCGAATCGGAAGGTCGTATCCAACACCGCTACGGTGTGAGTGTCGTTGAGCTTGATACGCCTATCCCCGACCACGAAGTGGGAATGCGTGAGATTCTCCGCCTCTTTGACGAGGTCGGCCCCACCCTCGCTGAGGCCCAGATTGTGGCTGTGGGGCACCGTATCGTTCAGGGAGGTAAGTACTTTAATGGTCCTGCTCTCATTACTGACGAAGTGCGCCGTTTAATCTCTGACCTGTGTGCACTTGCGCCTCTCCATAACCCGGCTCACCTTAAAGGCATTGACGTTGCCCGTGAACTCATGAGCGATATTCCGCATGTTGCAGTTTTTGATACCGCTTTCTTCCAAAATTTGCCCGCTGCAACAGCTACCTACGCCCTTGACCGAACCGTGGCGGAAAAATATTCCATCCGCAGGTATGGTGCGCACGGCACCTCCCACCAGTACGTATCGAGTCTTGTTTCCAAGCTCCTTGGACATGATGACCTCAAGCAGATTGTTCTTCACCTTGGCAATGGCGCCTCTGCCTCAGCTATTGACTCTGGTCGCGCCATTGACACGTCCATGGGGTTGACCCCTCTTGAGGGCCTTGTCATGGGCACACGTACGGGCGATATTGATCCGGCAGTTGTTTTCCACATTCAACGCCAGTCAGGAATGACTGTCGACGAGGTGGACACTCTTTTTAATAAACAATCCGGATTAAAGGGTTTGACCGGAGAAAACGATATGCGTGCCGTACGTGCAATGGCAACAGAAGGCAATAAGGACGCACGCACCGCCCTCGATATTTACGTGAATCGGATTGTGAAGTACATCGGGGCTTACACGGCTGAACTTGGCGGATTAGACGTCCTGTCGTTCACCGCTGGTATTGGTGAAAACGAATCAACTCTTCGCGCTGAAGTGTGTGAGCGGCTGGCACCTTTTGGTGTCCGTATTGATTCGGCAACAAATAATGAGCGCCATTCAGAACCAACGACAATTTCAACCCGTGATTCGTCTATTCGTGTCATGGTTATTCCCACAAATGAGGAACTTGCGATTGCTCGTCAGGCACTCACTCTTATCTAGTACTGCGCCTCTTCTTTCTACCGCCCACAGAGGAATCCCTACTCATCGACTCGTGTGATGCGAACAATCAGGGCACAATAGAAGAGTTCCCGCTGTGAGGAGAATCGTTGAACTTCTATTCCTTGTATGACCAGGGCTTTGCCCGAGTCGCTTCTGTGACTATCCCCGTCCACCCCGCTCAGCCTGCCCGCAATGCGGAAGAGATTATTGCGGCAGCTGTGGAATGTTCCGACGAGGGCGTTGCCGTCGCTGTTTTCCCTGAACTCAGTGTTTCAGGCTACGCCCTCGATGATCTTTTCCTCCAGCCCACTCTTTTGGATGAGGTTGAAGAGGCCATCGCAACTATCGTGTCGGCATCCGCATATTTTTCTCCCATCATCTGGGTGGGGGCTCCGCTTCGCCATGAAGGTCTCCTGTATAACTGCGCTATTGCGATTCATCGTGGCCGAATCCTAGCTGTTACACCGAAGATGCATCTCCCGAATTACCGGGAGTTTTATGAGAAGCGGTATTTCACGACTCCTTCGGCTTCGACCTCGGCCTTTATCGATGTTTCCCGTCTCCTTCCTGCTTTTGACCCGGAAGGACCCGAGGCTCTGCCTTTCGATCCCATCAGTGTTCAGAATGCTCAGGACTGGGATGCCCACCCGACCGACTATGGATTGGCTTTCCATTCCGTCCCCTTTGGGACCGTCCTCATTACTGTGGAAGACATTCCTGGCCTCGTTGTGTCGGCTGAGGTATGCGAAGACCTGTGGGTTCCCGTTCCTTCATCGTCACGCCCTGCCCTCCACGGTGCGACACTCATTGTGAACCTGTCGGCTTCGCCAGTTACCGTAGGGCGAGCAGCCCAGCGGAGGCGCCTCGTTGAATCGACCTCGTCACGTCTAAATGTCGCCTACGCCTACTGCGCAGCTGGTGAGGGCGAGTCCACGACGGACCTGTCGTGGGACGGCCAAACACTGATTTACGAGGCCGGTGACTGCCTTGCTCAGGGAGATCGCTTTACGTCTTCACGAACAGTCACTATTGCTGACATTGACCTGGATCGCCTTGTTACTGCCCGCATCCAGCAGAACTCTATTCACGATAATGCGGTGCGGATGGACGGGTCGACGGCTCTTCCGACGTTTACTTCCAACGAGGCTGGCGATCTTGCCGAAGTGCGTGTGGAGTTACATCCTCAGCGCACTGACTTAGGGCTTCGCCGTAAAGTTGATCGTTTCCCCTTTGTGCCTGACGATCCGGCTCTTCTTGAGCAGGACTGTTACGAAGCGTATAACATCCAGATTTCTGCTCTTGCTCAGCGTCTGCGGGCTATTGGGAACCCGAAGATTATTATTGGTGTTTCAGGCGGTCTTGATTCGACCCACGCGCTCATTGTGGCGGCCAAAGCGATGGACTTGCTGGAGCGTCCTCGTACCGACATCCTGGCCTACACCTTGCCGGGGTTTGCGACCAGTGAGCACACAAAAACTAATGCGCAACTTCTGTGTGAACGCCTTGGCACGTCGTTTGAAGAAATTGACATTACACCAGCTGCCCGCCAAATGCTCACCGACATGAAGCACCCGTTTGCCCAGGGGGCTGACGAGTACGATGTGACCTTTGAAAACGTTCAGGCGGGCCTACGGACAGACTACTTATTCCGGCTTGCTAACCACCTGGGCGGCCTTGTTTTAGGTACCGGCGACCTGTCGGAGTTGGCGCTGGGATGGTGTACCTATGGTGTGGGCGACCATATGAGTCATTACGGTGTTAACGCGGGGATTCCTAAAACGATGATTCAACATCTCATTCGCTGGGAAAGTGCGTCAGGGAGTCTTGATACCGGGGTGAGTGAAGTCTTGGATTCTATCCTTGACACAGAAATTACCCCCGAACTCATTCCGACAAAACCGGGTGAAGTACCGCAGTCAACGGAAGCCTCAATTGGCCCATATAACCTTCAAGATTTCACTCTTTATCATTTCTTGGATCGCCAGGCTCGTCCGTCAAAGATTGCGTTTTTGGCATATCACGCGTGGTCTGATATTGAGCGCGGCGAGTGGCCTCCCGCTTTCCCCAAGGAGAGCCGTGTTGCCTATTCTTTGGAGGACATTGTCAAGTGGGAGCGTCTCTTTTTGCGACGTTTCTTCGCCAATCAATTCAAACGCAGCGCGCTGCCTAATGGTCCAAAAATCATGGCAGGCGGGTCGCTGTCGCCGCGCGGAGACTGGCGGATGCCCTCAGATGTGTCAAGCCATGTGTGGGTGCAGGAACTTGATCGTGCTGTCGCTAATGTTCTTCACGAGGATGCCCCGTCCTCATGACTGCTATTGGGATTGTTGCGGCTCTCCTTTTTGTCGTAGTTGCGGCCATTTTAGGATGGACTGCGTTGCGGATCAGAAGGGGTTCCCTCCCAGTAGGATCTGTATGGGGGCTGCGAAGTCAGCTTCTTCGCGAGGACGAGAACACGTGGCGCGTTGGCCATACTGCTGCCCTACCGCTTGTTGTGGCTTCAACTGTGAGTGCGGGGGTTCATGCTGTTCTTAGTCTGATATCAGAGTTTGTTCTTGTATACGCCGTGTCGGGTGCCATTGTGGTTATTGCGCTCCTCGTGGTTGCGACGCGACTTGCCGAATATACGGTCCGCCGTGAAGTGCAAAAACCTCAAAAAGCGGACTCTCCTGATTACCCCTTCTAGATATCGAAGTGTTTTCCATGAATCTTGAAATTCTTTTTCTCGTTGTTGTCGGCCTTGTCATTGTGCTTGGCCTGGTTGGAGCTGTTGTTCAACTATGGCCGTCCGCCCCGCTGATTGGTGGCGCGATCCTCGTCTGGGCCATTGTCACTGGAGGAGTTGTCGCATGGAGCGTTTTTGCCGTTGCTGCGATTGTTCTTGTGACCGCAATGATTGTTAAGTTTGTTGTTCCTGGGCGTCGGCTAGCCCGGTCGGGTATTCCCAATTCAACTCT
>PDWI01010771.1_pt1 | contig 10167 bp, 20 predicted proteins | sample 1430891 | NCBI WGS metagenome assembly PDWI01 (sample SAMN01162508, study PRJNA174530) | Oral metagenome, whole genome shotgun sequencing project. | biome: Marine environment; feature: Marine mammal; material: Swab sample of the gingival sulcus; isolation source: swab sample of gingival sulcus... | reverse complement strand
TTAGTGCCCATTTCGCCACATACGCTTACGCAACGCCCTATCGTCATCGATGCCAAAACCTGTCAACGCATCGAAGTGAGCAAAAGTAATCGCACCGAAGTACAAATTTCCGTGGACGGACAAACTGAAGTGCCGTTGCGTGCGGGCGATTCCGTCCTTATCACGCAGTATGAAAAGAAATTGAACATTTATCATCCCTGTGATTACGACCAATTGCGGCGCTTGCGACGCAAATTGGGTTGGGGGAGTGAGCCAACGCACGAGTAAAACAAATTGATAATATTGTATTGAGTGTTTCTCACCCTAAAAAAGATATGACAATCGGACAGATTAGAGATGCAGAAAGGAAATCAGGCTTAAAATTTAAGTAAGGAGAAATAAAATGTACAGAATTCCTATGGCGATTTACAAAGATGAGGGAAATCCTAACTATGGTGGAGTGATTCCTGATGTTCCTGGCTGTTACCCTTGTGGTGAAAGTATTGAGGCGCTTATTGATGATGCTAGAGCCATGATTGTTGGATACATGGAATATATCACCGATGAAAAAATTGCATTTGACTTGAAAATCACAGATATTGAAATCTTGCGTAAAAATCCTGATTACGCAGATGCAATGTGGGCTTTTATTGATATAGAAGAAACGGCTATATCCACTAAGCAAAAGCGGTTTAATGTGAGTTGGCCTGAATATTTGTTGGTTAGAGTTGATGCGGCTGCTGAAGCCCGTCACGAAACACGTTCGGGCTTTCTCGCCAAAGCTGTTGTTAGCAGAATAAATGAGCTTGAAGTTCAGTAACATATCAAAATGGTATCGCATTGCTTTATATAAAAGCTGTAAAAGATATTTTAGGGAATAAATGCAAAGTTAAAATTGAAAATGGATTAAATAAAGGTGTCTACACTGTTATCAAAAGACGAGAAGGTGTAAAATTTGCAGAAATTAAAAAAATAGAAGAACGAATGAGAGAATTGGTAAAAGAAGATTTGCCGTTTACACAAAAAGATGATAAGTATGTACTAGTGGATACAGAAGCTTTTCTATGTGGTCTCATAGTACCATCTACTGGATTTTTAAAAGTATTTGACGTGAAAAAATATAGAAAAGGTGTCCTTATCAGATTTCCACATCCATCCAATCCAAAGGTTTTACCAGATTATATTGATGAGACGAAGCTTTACTCTGCCTTTAGCGAATCTACCCTTTGGGGAAAATTAATGAAAGTTTCAGTGGTAGAGGATTTGAATAAAAAAATCAAAAGTGGAGAATATAAAGAACTGATACAGCTTTCAGAAGCACTTCATGAAAAGAGAGTAGCAGAATTGGCAGATATTATTACTAGGGAGAAAAAGAGGGTGATTCTTATCGCAGGACCATCCTCATCAGGGAAAACCACATTTGCCAAAAGATTGATAATACAGCTTAAAGTAAATGGCTTAAATCCTATGTATATGGGTACAGACGATTATTTTGTAGAAAGAGAAGACACGCCTAGAGATGAAAATGGCGAACTGAATTTTGAAGATTTAGAAGCAATCGATATAGAACTTTTTAATAACAATATTAATGGATTGCTAGATGGCGAAATAGTAGATATGCCAACATTTGATTTTTTAACAGGGCATAAAAGCTTTGGGGATAGAAAAACTAAAATCACAAAGGATCAACCGATTGTTATAGAGGGAATCCACGCCTTAAATGAAAACTTAACAGAATTGTTGCCAGAAGATGAAAAATTCAAAATATATATTAGCCCTCTTACCACGTTAAACATTGATGAACGTAATAGAATTTCAACAACAGATGCTAGAATGCTTAGGAGAATGGTTCGAGATTATAATTTTAGAGGACATTCTGCAAGAGATACGATAGAAGAGTGGCCGAAAGTTCGAAAAGGAGAAGATAAAAATATTTTTCCTTTTAGCGATGAGGCAGATGCACTGTTTAATTCTGTTCACCTTTATGAATTAGCAGTGTTGAAAAAGTATGCAGCACCTCTTTTGAGAGAAATTAAAAAGACGGAAAGAGAATATGGGGATGCCCAAAGGCTTTTAGAATTTTTAGATTTCTTTGAAACTATAGAAGATGATACAATTATTCCCAACAACTCAATTCTTAGAGAATTTATTGGCGAACGATAAAATTTTTATGACAGAACGAGACTTTGTTAAAAAAATCGCAAAAAATTTGAAAAAATATGATTTAGGGGTTGGCGAATGAAATAAAATGTTGTAATATAGTAGTTAAGATATTGGAGCCATTTTAAAAGACATATAAAGGGTTATAATGTATTTTATGTATGGGATAGAAAGAATGATTAAAATCTTTTATTTTATTCGTTTTTTAAACGAAGTTTGTGAAAAAAATAACAAAAAAGTTAAAGGTTTTACTTCAAACATAATATGTAAAATAAAAAATTAGTTTAGAGATATAGTTGTTTAGGAGGTAAATGATGAGATTGAAAAAAGTTTTGATGTTAAGCTTAGTGATAATACTGGCGTTAAGTGTTAGTAGTTGTGGGGATAAAGTAGATGCACCTAAACAAGAAAAACAAGAGATTGGCTTAACACCGGAACAGTGTGCTAAAACGGAAAAAATATTAAAAGATGGTTTTAATTTGAACAGTGATGATATGGATAGTATCATAATCATGTCTCAAATGAGAGAAATAAAGGGGAAATTTCCTTCGGAGATAATGATTTCGGGAGAAGATATGAAAACAATAGTAAATCAAATAAATGAACTGAAGTTTGTGTCTGCCAATCAAGAGGAAATGAATGGATGGGCTTATTGGTTTAAAATTCAGTATAAAGAAGGAAATGAAGATAAACTGCCAAAAGCAATGTCTTTTTTTAGAAAGGACAAAGAGGATGGCAAGCCGACTTACTGGGTGAGAGCTTGTGAGGGATACTACGAGGTGGGAAACAAGATTGATGAAGATCCTTTTGCTCATTTGTTTGAAGACGAAGATATTTCTTGGTAGTTGAAATAGACAAAAAAGAAACACTAGGAATAGTGTCATAACAAAAAAATGAAAGCCTTTGAAATACAAGGCTTTCATTTTTTTGTTGAATGTTTTTATAATAAAAAAATTTTAAATAAAAAATAAAGTTTTTTGCAAAAAACTCTTGAAAAATGTTTTGAAATAATGTATAGTATAAAGGCTTGCAATATGCGATGAAGCAGGAAGTTGCTGAGCTATCAGGTAATTTCTGCTGAGAATTGTCCTTGCACGACAAGGGCGAAGGGATTTTTGCGTTTTTTTGTCGCCACAAAAAAAAGAAACACACGGCAATGTGGAAATGCAAGCTTAAAAGGGTCACAAAAGCCTTAAAGCCTTGTAAATAAAAGGTTTAACGTGTGTGGTAAGACGGAGAAAAGAGGAACCCCCTTGTATGAGAATAGCAAAAACGTACAAAAAAATAGGAGGAGAAAAAATGAGCGAACAACAAAAAATCAGAATCAGACTGAAAGCATATGACCACAAGGCATTAGACTTGTCTGCTGTAAAGATTGTTGATACAGCGAAGAAAACAGGAGCTGAAGTATCAGGACCGATTCCACTACCTACTGAAAAAGAAGTAGTGACAATTCTTAGAGCTGTACACAAATACAAAGACAGTAGAGAACAGTTTGAACAAAGAACGCATAAAAGGCTAATCGACATCACAAGTGCTACACCTAAGACGGTAGACGCTTTGATGAAATTAGATATGCCAGCAGGCGTAGACATCGAAATCAAGTTATAAAATAGGCTTGAAGCAAGTTGAAGGTTTATAGTGTAAGGGTTCTCCCTTAGAAAGATTGCATGAGAGGGCGATGCCAAACCAGAGCAATCCGCTGTAAGAAAAGTTAGGAGAAGTATTAATTATGAAAGCAATACTAGGCAAAAAAGTTGGAATGACACAAATATTCACAGAAAATGGTGAAGTTATTCCAGTAACAGTCATAGAGGCAGGTCCAGTGACAGTTACTCAAATTAAAACAAAAGAAACAGACGGATATGATGCTGTTCAAGTTGGTTTTGAAGAAAAGAAAGAACATAGAACAACAAAACCAATGTTAGGGCATTTTAAAAAGAATGAATTAACACCGAAAAAACATCTTACTGAATTCAGAAATGAAGAAGGGGAAGTTTTTGAAATTGGACAAACTATTACTGTTGCAGATTTTGAAGTTGGTAAAAAACTAGATATTACAGGAACTTCAAAAGGTAAAGGTACGCAAGGTAATATTAAAAGACACGGACACGCAAGAGGTCCGATGACACACGGTTCAAAACATAAAAGACTAGCTGGTGCATTAGCAGCAGGAACATATCCTTCAAGAGTATTCAAAGGAAATCACGGACCGGGAAGAATGGGTCACGACCAAGTAACAGTGCAGAACGTTGTTCTTGTAAAAGTTATGGAAGAAAGAAACGTAATGCTTGTAAAAGGTGCAGTGCCAGGACCTAAAGGTGGACTTGTAAAAATTAGATATGCAGTTAAGTCACAAGACAAATAGAAAAAAACTTCGGAAAGGAGGAAGTGAAAATGGCAAAAGTAACTATGCTAAACATGGCAGGAGCCGAAGTTGGTAGCATTGAACTAAAAGACAGCATTTTTGGTATTGAACCAAACGAAAATGCTGTATACGAAATAGTAAAAAATTATTTAGCGAATCAAAGACAAGGAACTCAGTCAGCAAAAACTAGAGGCGAAGTCAGAGGTGGAGGAAGAAAACCTTTTAGACAAAAGGGAACTGGTCGCCATAGACAAGGTAGTACAACAGACCCTTCTCAAATAGGGGGTGGTATTGTATTCGCACCAAAGCCTAGGGATTATAGCTACAAAGTTTCTAAAAAAGTAAAAAGATTGGCAATGAAATCAGCATTGTCAGCAAAAGTTTTAGATAAAGAAATCATTGTTTTGGATTCTTTAAACTTTGAAGCACCAAAGACAAAAGAAATGATTAAAGTATTAGAAAATATTAAAGCTGATAGAAAAACTTTAATTGTTACAGCAGAAACGGATATGAATGTTGTTAAATCTGCATCAAATATACCAGGTGTTAAAACAGCACCAGTAGGAGCGATGAACGTTTATGAAATTGTAAACCATAACAGCTTCGTCGTAACAAAAGACGCAATAAATAAAATTGAGGAGGTGTATGTATAATGAGAATGGCACAAGATGTTATAATCAAGCCAGTTATATCAGAAACAAGTATGGATATGGCTCAAGAAAGAAAATACACCTTTAAGGTTGCTCCTGATGCTAACAAAACAGAAGTTAAATTAGCAGTTGAAGAAATTTTTGGTGTAGAAGTTGAAAAAGTAAACATTATGAATGTTAAAGGTAAAGTTAAAAGAATGGGAAGAAGCGTAGGAAAAAGACCTGACACAAAAAAAGCTATTGTAAAAATAACTGAGTCAAGTAAAGAAATCGAATTCTTCCAAGGTCTATAGGAGGGACAAGAGCATGGGAATAAAAAAATATAAACCGGTCACTCCTGGTTTGAGAGGAATGACAGTTTCAACATTTGAAGAAATTACAAAGACAACACCTGAAAAATCGCTTACTGTAACGTTGAAAAAACATGCAGGTAGAAACTCAAGAGGTAAAATTACAGTTAGACACAGAGGTGGTGGCAACAGACAAAAGTATAGAATCATTGATTTCAAGAGAACAAAAGATGATATACCGGGCAAAGTTGCATCTATTGAATACGATCCAAATAGAAGTGCAAATATCGCATTAATTGTCTATGCTGACGGAGAAAAAAGATATATATTAGCACCTGAAGGATTGCAAGTTGGCAATGTAATATTCTCAGGAAAAGAAGTTGATATTAAAGTAGGTAATGCAATGCCACTTAGCAGTATTCCAGTAGGTACAATTATTCACAATATTGAGTTAAAAATCGGTAAAGGTGGACAAATGGTAAGATCTGCAGGAAATGGTGCTCAACTAATGGCAAAAGAGGGAAATTATGCTTTAGTAAGACTACCATCTGGAGAAGTTAGAAAAGTTAGACTAGAATGCAGAGCAACTATTGGCGAAGTCGGAAATGCTGAACATGGAAACATCCAAATTGGTAAAGCAGGTAGAAAAAGACATATGGGATGGAGACCTACAGTTAGAGGTTCTGTAATGAACCCTAATGATCACCCTCACGGTGGTGGTGAAGGAAAAACTGGTATCGGTAGAGTAAATCCTGTTACACCTTGGGGTAAACCAGCTCTTGGTCTTAAAACTAGAAAGAAAAATAAGGCTTCAAACAAATATATTGTTAAGAGAAGAAATGAAAAATAGGAAGGAGCATAGATATGGGAAGATCGCTTAAAAAAGGACCTTTCGTCAATCAAAAGTTGATTAAAACTATCATCGCTATGAATGACGCCAACGAAAAGAAAGTTGTTAAAACATGGTCAAGACCATCAACAATATTTCCACAAATGGTTGGACACACGATAGCAGTTCATGATGGAAGAAAACATGTTCCTGTGTATATCACAGAGGATATGGTAGGTCATAGATTGGGAGAATTTGCTCCTACTAGAACTTATAGAGGTCATGCAGCTGATAAAACTACTAAGAAAAAATAGTAAAGGAGATATAAAATAAAATGGAAGCAAAAGCGAAAATAACAGAAGCAAAAGCGATTGCAAAATACGTAAGAATGTCTCCTATTAAGCTTAAACCTGTTACAGATTTAGTAAGAGGAAAAGACTTAGGCGAGGCACTTACAATTTTAAAATTCACACCTGGTAAAGGTTCTGAATTAGTAGAAAAAGTTGTTAAATCTGCCATGGCAAACGCTGAAAATAATTTTGATATGAACCCTGAAAATTTATATGTTGCAGAAGTATATGCACATCAGGGACCGACAATGAAAAGATGGCGTGCAGGAGCTCAAGGCAGAGCATCAGTTATCCTTAAAAGAAGTAGCCACATCGGTGTTACTTTAAAAGAAAGAAATTAGGACGGAGGTTTATCAATGGGTCAAAAAGTAAGTCCACACGGATTGAGAGTGGGAGTTATAAAAGACTGGGATTCTAAGTGGTATGCAGAAAAGAAAAACTTTTCCGAATTTCTTGCTGAGGATCATAAAGTTAGAACATTTGTAAAAAAGAAACTTTACAATGCTGGAGTTTCAAAAGTTGTTTTAGAAAGAGCTGCTTTGAATAAATTGAAGATTACAGTTCTTACAGATAAGCCGGGAATGGTTATCGGTAGATCTGGAGAAGGCATCGAACTTGTAAAAAAAGATGTTGCTAAAATGACTGGTAAAGAAATTGATTTAAATGTTGTAGAAGTTAAAAGAGCTGAATTAGATGCACAATTATCTGCTGAAAGCGTAGCACAAGCACTTGAAAGAAGAGTATCTTTTAGACGTGCTATGAAACAAGCGATGGGAAGAACAATGAAATCTGGCGCAAAAGGTATTAAAATCTTAGTTTCAGGAAGATTAGGTGGTGCAGAAATCGCTAGAAGCGAAAAATACAGCGAAGGAAACGTTCCTCTACACACTCTTAGAGCAGACATCGATTACGGTTTTGCTGAAGCTGATACTACTTATGGTAAAATAGGTGTAAAAGTTTGGATTAACCACGGTGAAATTCTTGACAAAGGTTTAAAACCTGTTATCCCTACTGAAAAAGAAGAAAAAAGAGGCAAAAGGGATGGAGCGAAGAGAAGAAGAGACAGAAATGACGGGGATAGAAGACCGAGAAGAAATAATAGAGAACAAAAAGATGAAATGCCAAAAGCTAGTAGAAATAGAGTGAGAAAGGCACCAAAGCCAGCACCAGCACCTAAAGCAGAAGCAGTTGAAACTACTGAAGCAGCTAGCGAAGAATAGAAAGAGTAAACTTATCTATTTTAAATAGGTAAGGGTTTGTCAGGAAGGAGGAAATTAGCAATGTTAATGCCAAAACGTGTGAAACGTAGAAGAGTTCACAGAGGAAGAATGAAGGGCATTGCTACCAAAGGTAATAAGATTGCCTATGGTGAGTATGGACTTGTATCGCAAGAATGTGGTTGGATCACTTCAAATCAGATAGAAGCAGCCAGAATAGCTATGACTAGATCTATCAAAAGAGGTGGTAAAGTATATATAGATATTTTCCCTCATAAGTCGGTTACAAAAAAACCAGCAGAGGTGAGAATGGGTTCTGGTAAAGGGGCACCTGAATTTTGGGTAGCTGTGGTAAAACCAGGCAGAGTTATGTTTGAGATTGAAGGCGTATCGGAAGAACAGGCAAGAGAAGCGATGAGATTAGCAATGCATAAATTGCCAGTAAAATGCAAATTTGCCATCAAAGAAAAAGAAGCAGAGGGTGGTGAAGCGTAATGGAATTAAAGAAAATGAGAGAAATGACGGAAACTGAACTTACAGCTGAACTAAAGAAAATGAAGACTGAACTTTTCAATTTAAGATTTCAGCACGTTACAGGACAGTTAGAAAATCCTATTAAACTTAGGGATACAAAAAGACAAATTGCAAGAGTTAAAACCATTATGAGAGAAAAAGAACTTCAGAAAGTTGAAGGCTAAAGAAAGGAGGATGTAATATGAACGTCCAAAGAAATAGACGTAAGATTAAAACAGGAATAGTAGTAAGTGATAAAATGGATAAAACAATCACAGTTGCAATGGAAGACTTCGTAAGACATTCCCTTTATGGTAAAGCTGTAAAGAGAACAAAGAAAGTAAAAGCTCATGATGAAGAAAATCAGTGCAATATAGGAGATAAAGTTAGAATTATGGAAACAAGACCTCTTTCAAAAGATAAAAGATGGAGACTTGTTAAAGTAGTAGAAAAAGTGAAGTAAGGAGGCACCTAAATGATTCAGACAGAAACTAGACTGAAAGTTGCTGACAATTCAGGTGCAAAAGAACTTTTGTGTATCAGAATATTAGGTGGTACAAGCAGAAAAACTGCTAATATTGGGGACACAATCGTTTGCGCTGTAAAAGATGCAACACCTGGGGGCGTTGTCAAAAAAGGCGACGTAGTTAGAGCTGTAATAGTGAGAAGTAAAAGTGGAGCAAGAAGAAATGACGGAAGTTATGTGAAATTTGACCAAAACGCAGCTGTAATAATAAAAGAAGATAAAAACCCCGTTGGAACTCGTATATTCGGACCTGTAGCCAGAGAACTGAGAGAAAAAAGCTTTATGAAGATTGTTTCACTGGCACCAGAAGTATTATAGGGGGTGAACAAGAATGCGAATTAAAAAAGATGATATGGTTCAAATCATAGCAGGTAAAGATAAAGGCAAAAAAGGTAAAGTGCTAAGAGCGATACCAAAGGAAAATAGAGTAGTAGTTGAAGGTGTAAATGTTCAAACAAAACATAAAAAACAAACAAGAACTACTGCAGCAGAAATTGAACACGTTGAAGGACCTATTCACGTATCAAATGTAATGTTCTATGATAGCAAGGCAAAAGCACCTACTAGAATAGGATATAAAGAAGAAAAAGGAAAGAAAGTTCGTGTTTCTAAGAAAACAGGAGCAGTAATTGATTAAGAAAGGAGGAGCCAGTTTTGACAGCTAGACTTAGAGAAACTTATAAAAATGAAGTAGTTAAATCATTAATGGATAAATTCAAGTATGATAATATTATGCAAGTTCCTACATTAGAAAAAATAACAATTAATATGGGACTTGGTGAAGCGAAAGAAAACGCTAAGATTATGGAAACAGCAGTTGAAGAATTAGCGCTTATATCAGGACAAAAACCTGTAGTAACCAAAGCAAGAAAATCAATAGCAAACTTCAAATTGAGACAAGGTATGGCAATTGGTACAAAGGTTACTCTTAGAGGCGACAATATGTTTGAATTTGCAGACAAGTTCTTCAATGTGGCCCTTCCTAGAGTAAGAGACTTTAAGGGAGTTAGTAAAAATTCTTTTGATGGCAGAGGAAACTACTCTATGGGTATTAAAGAACAACTGATATTCCCTGAAATTAATTACGATAAAGTAGATAAAGTAAAGGGCATGAACATCGTATTTACAACAACAGCAAAAACGGACGAAGAAGCAGCAGCATTGCTAGAACTTCTAGGGTTACCGTTTGAGAAATAGGAGGGGGAATAATGGCTAAGAAATCGCTAAAAGTAAAACAGGCGAGAAAACCTAAGTTTTCTACCCGTGCATATACAAGATGCAATAT
>PDWI01014169.1_pt1 | contig 10168 bp, 10 predicted proteins | sample 1430891 | NCBI WGS metagenome assembly PDWI01 (sample SAMN01162508, study PRJNA174530) | Oral metagenome, whole genome shotgun sequencing project. | biome: Marine environment; feature: Marine mammal; material: Swab sample of the gingival sulcus; isolation source: swab sample of gingival sulcus... | reverse complement strand
TACGACTACTATCGTGATAAAGCAGCTAAAAATCTTGGTTTAGTGCGTACTGCATCACTGATTAAACAAGCTCGTGATGAAGTTAAAAATAGCGTATTAGTTGATAATGGTGATTTAATTCAAGGTAGCCCAATGGGTGACTATATGGCTGCAAAAGGACTTAAAGATGGTGAAGTTCACCCTGTTCATAAAGCAATGAATGTTTTAAAATATGATGCAGCTAATATAGGTAACCACGAGTTCAACTATGGTTTAGACTATTTATTAAAAGCACTGAAAGGAGCAACATTCCCTTATGTAAATTCAAATGTGATTGATGCTAAAACAGGCAAAAATCTTTTCACACCTTATGTAATTAAAGATCATAAATTTGTAGATAATAGTGGTAAAGAACAAACCATTAAAATCGGTTATATCGGTTTTGTACCACCTCAAATTTTAGTGTGGGATAAACAAAATTTAGATGGAAAAGTGACCGTTGATGGCATTAAAGAAGCTGCTGAAAAATTTGTTCCTGAAATGAAAGCAAAAGGTGCCGATGTAATCATCGCTATTCCTCACGCAGGTGTTTCTAGTGCAAAAGAATATAATCCAAAAGAAGCAAATGTAGTCACCTTCTTGGCTCAAGTGAAAGGTATTGATGCAATCGCAATGGGACACTCTCACGCAGTATTCCCAAGCGAAGGTTATGCAAATATTGAAAGTGCAGATATTAAAAAAGGTACCGTAAATGGTGTGCCAGCAGTAATGCCAGGACGTTGGGGTACACACATTGGGGTTATGGATCTTAAACTTTCTGATGATAGTGGTAAATGGCAAGTAGTTGATGGAACAGGTACAACTCGTGCTATTTATAACAAAAAAGAACGTAAAGCATTAGTTGAAGCTGATAAAACATTAACCGATGTATTAGCTGATGCTCATAAAGGTACGCGTGATTTTGTAAATCAACCTGTTGGGGCATCTGATGCACCTATGTATTCATTCTTGGCATTGGTGCAAGATGATCCAACCGTTCAAATTGTAAACCTTGCACAAAAAGATTATGTTGAACGCTTTATAAAAGGCGATGCTAAATTAGAGAATATTCCTGTATTATCAGCAGCTGCACCATTTAAAACTGGTGGACGCAAAAACGATCCAACTAACTATACTGAAGTAGAAAAAGGTAAATTAACCTTCAGAAATGCGGCAGATTTATACTTATATCCAAATACTTTAACCGTATTAAAAATTAACGGTCAAGAGTTAAAAGAATGGTTAGAATGTTCTGCGGGAATGTTTCATCAAATTGATCCAACAAGCAAACAAGAGCAATCATTATTAGATTATGATGGATTTAGAAGTTATAACTTTGACGTAATTGATGGTGTGAATTACCAAATTGATATTACTCAACCAAAACGTTATGACGGAAATTGTAAAATTAAAAATGAAAAAGCAGAGCGTATTGTAAACCTTACTTATAAAGGCAAAGCGATCGATCCAAAACAAGAATTTTTAATGGCAACTAATAACTATCGTGCATTCGGTGGTAAATTTGCAGGAACAGACAAAGCTCACTTGGCATTCTCATCACCAGATGAAAATCGTACCGTAGTGGCTGATTACATTCGTCGTGTTTCAAAAGAAAAAGGACAAATTTCTCCATCAGCAGATAACAACTGGGGCTTTAAAGTTATCAACTCACCTGATCTAAAAGTGGTTGTTGAAACATCACCAAGCGAAAAAGCGAAAAAATTTGTTGAAACTTCATTGATTTAAGTCGTGAGAAATAATAAAGCGTAGCTTTTAGCAAGATTATTCTTAACATTAAACCTCTCATTTTATATTAAGGTGAGAGGTTTTTTTACAAATGAAGAAAAAATAAAGCGGTTTGATCTTATTTATTTTTTGCAAAAAATTAGGGAAGTTTAAAGCTAAGTTTATAAGAATGAAGTTTATTTTTTATTCTAACAGATAATAAAAGATAGATTTTTTCTATTTTTTTAACTATAATGCACTCTCTTTAAGTTCCAACTATCCCCCCATAGCTCAGTTGGTTAGAGCAGTCGACTCATAATCGATTGGTCACTGGTTCAAGTCCGGTTGGGGGGACCATTTCAATATTTCCAATTTTACCTTTTTGAGATAGAAATAATTTACTATAAATCAGTTAATTTTTACTATATCACCAACCGTTAATTTTCCTAATTGAGAGCCATAACCACAAACACCAAAAACAGGTTTTCTATTTATTATACGATATTGCTTTAAATACTGATCTACTGCTTTTTCTTTCTCTAATGTTTGTGGATTAATACTAGGAATTGCACAACGTTCACAAAGTTTTGTAATTTCCAATGTAACCTGCTGTGTAGAAATTTCTTGCCAATTATCTTCACAAAAAGCAGCTAATTTTTCATCTGTTTCACTTTTTCCGATCACAATATTTGGGCGAAAACGTTGTTCATCAATATCATAATCAGCTAATGCCTGCTGAATATGATGAAGTGAAGATTCTGTTAATAAATGTACCGCTTGCCCATCTTGAAATAAAATGTTTTTTTGTGCATTTTCTGTATCAACAGGGCGAGTTGCCAATAAACGTACATCACGCCCAATAATTTTACTGAGAAAATGAGCAACTTTATCGCCTTGATCAAAGGCTGGAACCTCTCGTTTCCAAACAGTTGAATTTACAGGATAAAGATATTGCTTTTCAAAGACGACAACATCTTGATTAAAACTAATCTGAACGCTTTTTTCATCAATGAGTTTCACCTCAATATGAGCTAAAACTTTATCGCTACGCTGTGTAACAAATTTTCCTGTTTGAACATCAACAATCATCATCTCGCGATCATAACGAAGTCCGCTTGCTAATAAATCTACAGAAGAAACTGCAATTCCTCTGCACGATTTAATTGGATAGATCCATAATTGTGTTATTATCATTTTAACTTCCTATTTTAAAGATTTTAATCAAAATAATGTTTTTCTTGCTCTGTTAAAACTCTAAACTCACCTTCGTTTAGGGTATCATCTAAAACTAAATCTCCAATTTTCCAGCGATGTAAAAATTCTACTTTATTTCCTAATGCTGCAAACATTCTTTTTACCTGATGATAACGCCCTTCTGAAATGGTTAAATTCACGTTGTAATCATCTAAAACTTCTAATTTTGCAGGCAGGGTTGGGGTTTTCTCACCGCGTAGCATAATGCCTTGTTGTAATTGTGCTTCATAAAAAGGTTCAATAGGATCAGCAAGGGTTACTAAATATGTTTTTTCGCATTGGTGTTTTGGTGAAGTAATGCGGTGCGACCATTGTCCATCATCGGTTAAAAGTACCAGCCCTGTCGTGTCTGCATCTAATCGTCCTGCACAATGTAATTTTCCTTTTAAAGGATAATCAAAGAAATCAAAAACGGTTGGATACTCTCCATCTTCATTAGCACAGACATAGCCCTGTGGTTTATAAAGCATAATATACTGCCCTTCTTCTAACCATTGAAGTGGCTTTTCATCAAAGGTAATACAATCTTGTGTTGTTATTTTAGTTGCCCCACTTTTAACTATTTTTTCATTAACAGTAACCCAGCCATTTTTTAAGGCTTTTACTGCTTGGGAGCGAGTTAATCCTGTTTGTTCTGCTATAAATTTATCTAAACGCATTTTCTTCCTTAATAATTAGTAATGGTAACGACAAGCAACAATGGATAAAGTATTATTAGAAACTTGGTAGACTAATCGGTGTTCTTCCGTTATTCGTCTTGACCAAAAGCCACTTAAAGAATGTTTTAATGGCTCAGGTTTTCCTTTTCCAGTAAAAGGTGTTCGCTTGATTTCTTTTATCAGAGAGTTTATTCGTTTTAAGTTTTTTTTATCGGTTTCTTGCCAAGAAAGATAATCTTCCCAGCCCTTGTCAGTAAAACAAACGATCATTCAATGAGTTCTCTTTCAGTAACATTGCCTAATTTTAGCTCTTCGATACTTTCTAATAAATGTTTAGCATTTGCTGGAGAACGTAAAAGATAGGCAGTTTCTTCCAATGCTTCATATTCACGCAAAGAGATAAGCACACAACTTTCATTATTACTTCGAGTAATAAGTACTGGTTCACAGTTTTCTGCTGTTGCTGTCATTGTTTTTGCTAAATTTTGACGAGCTTCGGTATAAGTGATGACTTGCATATACTTCCTTTTTCTTTTTATGTACAGAATAATGTACAATAAATAATATTAAAATCAAGGGTTTTTTATCATACTTCAATAAACACCAATTCAGATAAGTATTCTTTTACCTTTAAGCCTATTTTAAGAATAATAAATACTTTAAGATTGTTTAATCAACAGTTAATTGATATTTTTACTAAAAACTTGTATTACTTCACATTTTTCACTTTCTCTATTTGATAAAAAAATAAATAAAGGTAGTATTTTGAAAGATTTTATTTTTTATTATTAATACAATTAAAGGAGCTTTCTATGAAAAAAATGATTAATTCTGTTGATTCAGTTTTAAAAGAGCAAATTGCTGGTTTTGTAAAATCCTCTTCAAACTTAGTGTTAAATACTGAGCCTGTATTTATAAAACGAGCAGATAGTCCAATTAATGGTAAAGTGGCAATTATTTCAGGTGGTGGTAGTGGACACGAACCTATGCACGCTGGATTTGTTGGTAAAGGTATGCTTGATGGAGCTTGTCCTGGAGAAATCTTTACTTCTCCAACGCCAGATCAAATGTTTGAATGTGCAATGGCTGTTGATAGCGGAGAGGGGGTTTTATTTCTAGTAAAAAATTATACAGGTGATGTATTAAATTTTGAAACTGCGGTTGATTTACTTGTAGGTTGTGGCAATAAGGTTCGTTCTGTATTAATTGATGATGACGTGGCAGTAAAAGACAGTTTATATACAGCAGGACGCCGTGGTGTTGCAAATACTGTTTTAATGGAGAAAATTTTAGGTGCAGCAGCTGAAAAAGGGGCTTCATTAGAAGAATTAGAAAAATTAGGACAAAAATTAAATAATAATGGACATTCTTTAGGTGTAGCTTTAAATGCTTGTACTGTTCCAGCAGCAGGAAAGCCTTCTTTCGAATTACCAGAAAACGAAATGGAATTTGGCGTTGGTATTCACGGAGAACCAGGTATTGAGCGTCGTGAATATAAAGATTTAGATTCAACAGTAACACAAATGTTTGAAACCATTATTGAAAATGGGGATTATCAACGTGTTATTCGCCGTTTTGATGAAGATAGTTCAACTTGGGTTGAAGAAAATATTGCTAAACAAGCCCTTAAAAAAGGGGATAGAGTGATTGCTCTCGTAAATAATTTAGGAAGTGTACCTCTTTCTGAACTTTATGGTGTTTACAATAAATTAGCACAACTTTGTGAAGAGTTTGGCTTAGTCATAGAGCGTAATTTAGTCGGTTCTTATTGCACATCTTTAGATATGCAAGGTTTATCAATTACTCTACTTAAAGTGGATGATAGTGATCTTGCTTTATGGGATTCTCCAGTTAATACACCTGCTTTACGCTGGGGGGAATAATGGAAATTACTAAAAATCATATTTTAAATTGGATTAAAAATAGTAGTGAATTATTTACTCAAAACCAAGATTATTTAACTCAATTAGATCGTGAAATTGGGGACGCTGATCACGGTTTGAATATGCAACGTGGTTTTAGTAAAGTAGTTGAAAAACTACCAACAGTGGAAGATAAAGATATAGGGACTATCTTAAAAACAACGGGAATGACCTTGCTTTCACAAGTAGGAGGGGCTAGCGGTCCATTGTTTGGTACTTTTTACATAAAAGCAAGTATGGGGGTAAATGGTAAAGAAAGTCTATCATTAACTGAATTTTATCAATTATTACAAACTGGTGTTGATGGCATTATTGGACGTGGACGAGCAGAACTAGGTGATAAAACAATGTGTGATGTTTGGTTACCTATTCTTGATGATTTAAAGGCTATGACAGAATCAGCTGACATAAAAGCATCTTTTTCAGCTCTAGCACAAAATGCCGAAAATTATGCTAAAGAAACTGTATCACTCCAAGCAAAAAAAGGGCGTGCGAGTTATTTGGGTGAACGAAGCATTGGACATCAAGATCCAGGTGCAACTTCTGTTTACTTTTTAATGTTAGCCTTGTCAAAAGCAGTGGAGGATTAATGGTTAATTTTGTTATTGTTTCACATAGCCATAAAATTGCTGAAGGCGTTGTTGAACTAGCTTCTCAAATGAAAGTTGATGAATGTAAGATTATTGCAGCAGGTGGTATTGATGATGAGAAAAATCCTATCGGAACAGATGCTGTAAAAATTATGCAAGCAATTGAAGAGGCTTATTCTGATGATGGTGTAATTATTCTTGTTGATCTTGGAAGTGCTATTTTAAGTGCAGAAACAGCGTTAGATTTATTAGATCCAGAAATCAGTGATAAAGTAAAATTATGCTATGCACCTTTAGTTGAAGGTGCAATTGCTGCAGTTGTTGCAGCTTCAGCAGGTGATCATATTGATGATATTCTTGCCGAAGCAAACAGTGCTGCTGAGATTAAACTTAGCTTTGCAAATTAAACAATAGATAAAAGGCTCAAGTTTTTGATATAAAATTCAAAATTTGAGCTTTTTTAACTAAATTTGTTATTTACAACTAAACATCGCAATATAATTGCTACTTACATCATTGTTCAACCAAAATTTATTGGTAAGTGGATTAAAATGATAACCTACAATATCATTGCAATGTAAGTTGGATTGTTCACACCAAGTTAAAAGTTCAGAAGGTTTAATAAACTTATCAAACTCGTGCGTTCCTTTAGGTAACATTTTCAAAATATATTCAGCACCAACAACAACAAGCATATAGGCTTTAAATGTACGATTGATGGTTGAGAGAAAAAGTATACCATTAGGTTTTAAGAGCATTTTACAGCTTTGAATAATAGAGCTTGGATCAGGAACGTGTTCTAACATTTCCATACAAGTAATCACATCAAATTTTTCAGCATTCTGTGATTGCTGCTGGACAACAAAGTTTTCAATCGTAATTTGTTGATAATCAATTTTTAAACCACTTTGCTCTGCGTGCTGTTTCGCAATATTTAATGGTTCTGTTGTCATATCAAGCCCAGTCACATTTGCTCCCATTTTAGCCATCGCTTCACTTAAAATCCCCCCGCCACAGCCAACATCAAGGACTTTTTTAGCAAATAATCCATTGGATTTTTCTGCAATATAATTTACTCGTAAAGGATTTAGTAAATGGATAGGTTTAAAGTCACCATTTGGATCCCACCAGCTTTGTGCCATTTTTTCAAATTTGGCTAGTTCGTTTTGATCGACATTATTCATTTTATTTTCGTTATTTAATAAGCGGATTGTTATTTTAAATATTTTGCAAAAAATAATTATAACTCACCGCTTGAGCTTTATAAAATTTCTATATGCTATGCTAATTTTTCTAAAATAGAAATAGAATTTCGTGATTTTTTATCTTTTAATGGTTAGAATTGTGAAGTGATTCATAATATATATTTTAACTAAGAGAGAAGATAAATGAACAAATCTAATAATACTGAAAAATCCAACTTTTTTAGTGCTTTTGTAAACCGCTTTTTTCCAAATGATCCTCAAAACCGAGAAGATTTAGTTGAGGTGATTCGCGACTCTGCAGAAAATGAATTGATCGATAATGATACAAAGGAAATGATCGAAGGGGTGATTGAAATTTCAGAATTGCGAGTTAGGGATATAATGATTCCACGAGCGCAAATTGTATTTATTGAATATGAGCAACCCTTAGAGTCTTGTGTTGATACGATTATTGATTCAAAACACTCTCGTTTTCCTGTTATTCGTGGCGAAAAAGATGCGATTGAAGGTGTGTTATTAGCAAAAGATTTATTAAAATATTTACGCAGTGGAACAGAACCCTTTGAAATGGATAAAATCCTACGTCCTGCCGTGATAATTCCTGAAAGTAAACGTGTTGATAGAATGCTGAAGGAATTTCGTGCAGAGCGTTTTCATATGGCAATTGTGGTGGATGAATTTGGTGCGGTATCAGGCTTAGTCACCATTGAAGATATTTTAGAGCAAATTGTTGGTGATATTGAAGATGAATTTGACGAACAAGAAGCAGAACCTATTCGCCGTCTTTCAAAACATAGCTATGCTGTGCTGGCTTTAACGGATATTGAAGATTTTAATGAATTTTTTGGTACAAATTTTGCCGATGAAGAAGTGGATACAGTAGGAGGATTAATCACCCAAGCCTTTGGGCATTTACCACAAAAAGGAGAAGAAATTAATTTAGAAGGGATTACTTTTAAAATTACTTCAGGTGATACACGCCGTTTACTTCAAGTAAGAGCGACATTCTCTGATGAACATCTTGCAAAAATGCCAGAAAATAAGGAATAAAAAGAAAGAATGAATTTTGTAAAAAATAATCTAAAAGTAACCGCTTATTTAGTGAGTTTTTTATTAGGTTGTATAGGTGTTTTTGCCTATTCTCCTTTTGATTATTGGGGCGTAGCCTACCTTTGTGCCTTTGGATTAATTTTTGCAATAATGCAACAAAATCATAAAGTAGCTTATCGAGCAGTATTATTATGGTCGTTAGGCTATTTTTGTTGCGGCGTAAATTGGGTTTCAGTGAGTATGATGCAATTTGGCGGTGTGCCAGAGTTGGTCAGCTATGTTGCAGTTGGTTTATTAGCTTTTTATCTTGCCCTTTATAATTTATTATTTTGCTGGATTGTTAAGCGATTTAAATTTAATCATCCCCTTGCTATTGCCAGTATTTTTACCTTTACAGAATATTTGCGTGGTACAGTATTTACAGGTTTTCCTTGGCTACAATTTGGTTATACACAAATAGATTCGCCTTTTTATGGTTTAGCATCAATCTTAGGTGTGGAAGGTTTAACTTTCTTTGTAATGCTAGTAAGCGGTTACTTAGTTAAGTTTTTTTACCAATTTGTAAAAAATAATAAAAATTATACCGCTTATGTTAAGCACCTTATTACACCTAGCTTAATCGCAGTAATAGTGGTTGGTTTGCAGTATATAAATTGGGTTAAACAAGATGATGTTAAGCAAACTAAAATTGCCTTAGTTCAACCTAATATTGAACAAAAATTAAAATGGAATCCAAATTATTTTCAGCAACATATAGTTACTTATCAAAACTTAATCTTACCCTTAGTGAATAAAAATGATGTAATTATTTTGCCAGAATCTGCTTTTCCTGCTCTTGAAAATAATCTTTCACCTTTATTTGAATCGCTAGAGCAAATAGCGAAACTGAATAAAACAACTTTTATTATTGGTACGTTAAATAGTCAAAATAATAATATGTATAACAGTACAATTGTCTTAGGTAATGATCAACAGTCTTTTGCAGAGCAAACAATAGTACGTTATAACAAACATCATTTAGTGCCTTTTGGTGAATATGTGCCTTTTGGTCATTTGTTAGATTGGTTGCGTAATGTGTTTATTTTGCCGATTAATTTATCACAGGGAGATTTTATTCAAGCCCCTTTAAAAGCCAATAATGCCACATTTAATATGGCAATTTGCTATGAGATTATTTTTGGTAATCAGGTTCAACAAAATCAATGGCAAGGCAATGCAGATTATCTACTGACTATTTCAAATGATGCGTGGTTTGGTGATTCAATAGGTCCTTGGCAACATTTACAAATGGCAAGAATGCGAGCCTTAGAATTAGGAAAACCACTTATTCGAGCAACAAATACAGGTATTACGGTATTTGTCGATCATCAAGGGAAAATACTTAAACAAGCCCCACAGTTTAAAGAAAGTGTTTTAAGCCACACGCTTTCCTCAACAGTTGGAAAAACCCCCTTCACTATTTGGGGAAATTGGGTAATTTATCTTTTAGCTTTAACAATATTGATTGTTACCTTTATAAGACAAAGATATGCAGTTTCTCGTTTAAGTCACTAAATTTGTGAACTATCTCTAATTTTTAATAATAAATAATTTTTTAGCCTGTTGAAAATGATAATATGTAAATCATTTTCAACTCATTCCATATTTTTTTATTCTTGCTATAAGGAAAATTATTATGAATACTCTTAACAAACAAACAAACAAACAAACAAACAAACAAACAAACAAACAAACAAACAAACAAA
>PDWI01010770.1_pt1 | contig 10168 bp, 10 predicted proteins | sample 1430891 | NCBI WGS metagenome assembly PDWI01 (sample SAMN01162508, study PRJNA174530) | Oral metagenome, whole genome shotgun sequencing project. | biome: Marine environment; feature: Marine mammal; material: Swab sample of the gingival sulcus; isolation source: swab sample of gingival sulcus... | reverse complement strand
GGAATGAATCTGTTGCAGTACAATCGGATTCGGAGCCAGTAAACACATGGAATCCGCTTGTTCCAGAGCATGCAGGCTGCGCAACCAGGTATTGATTTCACTGTGTGGCAGCTCATGTTCCAGTTGGTTCAGGCATTGTTGCCAGAGCATAAAGTAGCGTCCCGTAGTCAGTAATGAATAGGCAGGAAATCTTTCAGGTGGAGCCGTGTATTATAACGCTGGTGTCGAGTTATCCACAAGCAGAGTTAGCCGACTTCAGGCGAAGTGATTGCGCTTGGTGACAAGGCAGTAGAAAATAATCTGTATGCGAGATGGGTTCTATGGATATTCAGCTCAATGTGCCGACGCTCTCCGCAGTAACCAGATGAAAAACCCGCCACCAATCAGTCCGGTGACAATACCAATTGGCATATCTTCTGGAGCCATGAAGGTACGCGCCGCAATATCAGCCCAAATCACAAAAATAGCTCCAAAAAGAGCCGAGGTCGGTAAGACTCGTCTGTAATCGCCACCTACGATTATGCGCACAATATGCGGCACCATCAGGCCGACAAAACCAATAATCCCAGAAAAAGCAACCAGCGTACCGGTAATCAGCGCTCCTATGACAAACACCTGCAAGCGAAAACGTTTCACCGGGATTCCCAAGGTGGTCGCTGTTTCATCGCCTATCGTCAGAGCGTTCAAGTCAGGGCTGTATAGCCAGATCCATAGCGCGCAGGGAAAAAGTACCACCAAGGGGTAAATCAGGTGACTCCACTGGGCAAGCCCCAGCCCACCCAACATCCAGAACACAACGGTATGAGTTGCCTTGGGGTCTCCCAAAAAAATTAAAATATTAGCCCCCGACATCACAATGAATGATACAGCCACCCCCACCAGAACAAGGCGATCAGCACTGGATGTGGAGGTGAAGCGCACCACAGCAAGCACCAGGGCTGTCGAGAGCAACGCTCCCACAAATGCCATTAAGGGAACGGTGAGAAGCCCTAGGAATAAACCGGTGTGCAACAAGGCTAAAATAGCCCCAAACGCGGCTCCTGAAGAAATACCCAGTAAATGTGGATCTGCCAACGGGTTGCGGGTAACGGCTTGCAGAATCGCTCCCACAATAGCAAGACCCGCCCCGACCAGTGCGGCAAGCAAGGTGCGTGGAAAGCGAATATCCCAGACAATTGCAGCGCGTCCCTTCGACCAGTCCGTGTCTATTAATCCAGGAAACCATTGATCCAGTAACACGCCCCAAACGGTTGCCAGAGGAATGGACACTGCCCCGACTGAGATGGCGACACTCATCGACACCAGCAATGCAATAGCCCCTCCCAGTACCCAAACTACTGGCTTGGAAAATATGCGTGACGACGATAAAGATGCTGAGTGTTGAGAAGGGGCGGACATGCGTTAATTTCCCTGGGTATCAGTCGGCTGATTTCGGCCAAAAGGCTGTGGCTAATTTCTTGATCGCTTTAATGTTTCGCGGCCCCGGTGTGGCCTCAACGTATTCCAGCGTAACAAAGCGGTTATTTTTTACGGCATCTATATTGGCAAAGGCAGGGTTATTCATCATAAAGGCACGTTTTTCTTCCGCGCTGACATCACCGTAGTTGACGATGACAATCACTTCAGGGTTGCGTTCCACCACCTCTTCCCAAGTCACCGTCGCCCAACTTTTCTCAAAATCATCCATGATGTTTTTACCACCGGCAGCCTCAATGAGCGCGGTGGGCATGGCATAACGTCCTGCGGTAAAGGGTTTATCTTCGCCACTGTCATAAACAAAAACACGTAGGGGCTTGTCGCCCTCATTGAGCGACGCAGTGAACTGTTCCAGTTCGGTTTTGTAGCCCTCGATTAATGTGTTTGCCTTGTCTTCGACATTGAATATCCGTCCCAGATTAGCGATATCATTGTACATGTCGTCCATCGACACTTTGGGCTTGTCACCCACGTGAATGCAGCTTTCCGTCAGCTCATAAACCTTAATCCCTAAGGGTTCCAGAGTTTCAGGCGTGACTTCGCCACCGACTTTCATGCCGTAGTTCCAGCCTGCAAAGAAAAAGTCGGCATCCGCCCCCAGCAGGACTTCCTTGCTTGGGTATTTGGCACTGAGTTCAGGCAGTTGTTTCACGCCAGCGCGCATCTCTTCATCCAGTGTTTTCCAGCCTGAGATACCCGTGTAGCCGACCATACGATCGGCCAGCCCCAGTACCAACATCATTTCGGTTAAATTAACATCATTGGATACCGCCGCCTTGGGTGGCGTATCGAACGTGACTTGGCGATTACAGCTGTTAACGGTGGTTTCTGCGAATGCGGTACTGGCAGCAGCCATGATGACCAACGAACAAAGTGCATATTTCATAGCGTTTTTCCTGTGTTTGAATGAGGTAAAGTAAAAGTGAGGTGTTGTTGTTGACTGATGGATAACTGTTCAAGCTCTGCCTGAACGTCAAAGGCGGATGAAACATGTGCCGAAGTCAGCACTTCAGCCGGGGAGCCGAATCCGACTGGATGCCCTTTATGCAGCATCATGATGCAATCACAGACCCGAGCGGCCATATTGAGATCATGCAGCGAGGCGATGATCGTCATGTCCAGATGCTGAATCAATTCAAGCACCTCTAATTGATGGCGAATGTCCAGATGATTGGTTGGCTCATCCAGCACCAGAATGTCTGGTTCCTGTGCCAAGGCGCGTGCCACCATAACGCGTTGACGCTCTCCGCCAGACAATGTGCCAAAAGCACGGTGGACAACATCCGATAAATGCATTCGCTGCAACACGCTATCAATCACCGCAGCGCAATGTTGACCCGGTGCAGAGAACCCATGCTGGTGGGGGATACGACCCAGTGCCACGACATCACGTACGGTGAGGGCAAAATCGGTTGGCTGCTCTTGCAGTACCGCCGCTATTTTTCGTGCGCAATGGCGTGGCGACAGTGACCAAATGTCTTCACCATCAACGCTTATTGAACCTGATAGAGGGCGTGCATGCCGATAGATCATACGCAGCAACGTGGTTTTACCCGCCCCATTGGCACCAACAACGCCCATAACCTGTCCTGCCGTGACATAAAACGAGGTTGGGTGCAGGATCAGGGGTTGTGATGCGCTACTTGCCCAACAGATATGCTCAACGGCCAGCTTAGCTGCGCTCATATAGTATTTGGAGTTTATTGACTGGATAGCAAGTCAAGATTGTAGCAAGTTTGCAGGATTTGTCGTCGTCCATTCTGCCCTCCGCAGAGAGGCAAGGCATAGAACAAGGGAACGAATAGAGACCGGTGTGGAATGATGCTCACCGATTCACAGTCACGCTTCCTCACCAGACACCCCGCCCAGGGAAAAAGATAGTAGATGGCAGGTCTCCTGACTTGCGGGTCTTTGCGCTTCGCACCTTCCCAGCCTGACTATTCAGGCCAGTGGTTTCGACGAAGAACTCTCCGCTTACAGTTACGGGGGTAGTCACGGATTTGACGTGCGTTAGCGATGTCGCACCGTGTTCCCTTTTAATCCTGCACTGCCGTTGGCACTGCGGAAACCATCGCCACTCATGGTGCGTGTTTTCGATTTTCTTGTCAAGCAGCCGTACCTACTCCGAACAGGGCAATCGTTTGCTGGAGGGCCGTTGGTTCACGTTTTCCCCCAACATCTCATCATAAACTGTCCAAGCTGCCAGCGCCTCGTCCTCGGTCAATTTCTGTGTAACATACCCCCGGTCGATTACCACGTAATCCCCCACCGTAAATATCTCATCCTGCACCATAAACAGGCTGGCTTCACGTTCCACCCCCTTCGCTTCACAGCGGGCGATAAGCCGGTCAATATGCTTAATTTTCATTGGTACTGCGAGGCACATGACTCTATTCCTCAATCTTGATCAGTACATAATAACAGTCTGTTTTTATTGCTGTTGCAAGTGAATCTCATTACCTGTACTGCAAGCAGAAATTTCTTGATCCAGGTCAGCAGAAACGTGGATTTCATCTTACTGATAAACGGTTTGTATTAGACTTGACTTATGGATAAAAAGACCTTGGTGCTGGCCATCGGTAATAAGCTGCTCAGTGATGAAGGGGTGGGGTTACATGTACTGGGTGCATTGCAAAAACATTATCCGTCAATGGATAAAAATATCAGCTGGCTGGATGGCGGTACGCTGAGTTTTACCTTGGCGGGTGAAGTCAGTGCTGCGGATCACCTGATCGTAATTGATGCCGCGCGGTTAAATGCGCAATCCGGTGCCGTTCGCTGTATGGTAAACGCGGAAATGGATGAGTTTCTGGGGAATTGCAAGCGCAGTGTGCATGAAATTGGCCTGCTGGATCTGCTGGATATTATGCGGCTGACCGACAGCCTGCCAGAACAGCGGGCACTGGTCGGTATTCAGCCACAGCTGATTGACTGGGGAGATAATCTCAGTGAACCGGTTGCCGCTGCGGTGCCATTAGCGGTGCGTCAGGTCAGTGAGCTACTGGATGTCTGGACAACAAACGGCGGAGTCTGATTATGCAGAAAAATACAACAGTTTGCGCACACAACAACGTCAACACCGGCAATGATATTCTGATTCTGCATGAAATCCGCCATGCCTTGCAACGCCTGCTGGAAACCGGTGAGGCCACCACGATAGATCTGCAGGCGTTGCCAATGGCACCGGGGGAGGAAGCCAGGATTGAAGCGGCCCTGGGTATTGGTGAACTGAGCATCAGGCTGGATGCACTCGGTCCGTCAACGATTACCGAAACACAGTTTTCCGGTGTGTGGCTGGTTACACATTTTAATACTGAACAGGGGGTTATCGGCAAGTTTATTGAAATCACCCGGATACCCGACCTGATTATCGCCCAGACTGAGGATATGGAGCATGGTCTGGAGCAGCTAAAAAATAAACTGTCCCAATCATCGTGAGCCTGCAACAGGCCGGGAGCAAAACATGTTACGAGAGGAAACCCTGAAACAATCGCTGGCTCGCAATGGCGTGTCGCGGCGTGGATTTTTAAAATTCTGCGCGACCACGGCTTCGTTAATGGCCCTGCCCCCTGCGATGGTACCGGCTATTGCGGCAGCACTGGAATCTGCCAGACGCCCGTCAGTGATCTGGTTATCATTTCAGGAATGTACGGGCTGTGCCGAGTCACTGACCCGCTCACATTCACCAACAGTGGAAGGACTGATTTTTGATGCCATTTCACTGGATTATCAGCACACCTTACAGGCTGCTGCCGGTGATGCAGCGGAACATGCACGTGAAGCGGCGATGAAGGAAAACTGGGGCAAATACATTCTGGTGGTGGATGGTTCTATTCCGCTGCATAATCCCGGTTATTCCACCATTGCCGGTATCTCCAATCTGGATATGCTTGAAGAAACGGCCAAAGGTGCGGCAGCGGTTATCGCGGTCGGTACCTGTGCCACCTATGGTGGTATTCCGAAAGCCAATCCGAATCCGACCGGTGCGGTATCCGTTGGCGATATTATCAAGGACAAGCCGGTTATTAACGTCTCGGGCTGTCCGCCAATTCCGGTGGTGATTACCGGCGTATTGGCACATTTTCTAACCTTTGGCAGCATTCCGGAGCTGGATTCATTGGGCCGTCCGAAAGCCTTTTATGGTAATAATATTCATGATCGTTGTTATCGCCGTCCGTTTTATGAGCGTGGTGAATTTGCGGAAACCTTTGATGATGAAGGCGCGAAGAAGGGCTGGTGTTTATTCAAGCTGGGTTGCAAAGGCCCGGTTACTTACAATGCCTGTGCCACCACTAAATGGAATCAGGGCACCAGTTTCCCGATTGAAGCCGGTCACGGTTGCATCGGCTGTTCAGAGCCGGATTTTTGGGACATGGGCGGCTTTTATCAGGCGCTGTCTGAGCCTGCTGTCCAGCTGGGGAGTGCCGTAGCAATGGCCACTGCCACCGGTGTCGGTATCGGTGTCGGCAGTGCACTGCTGAACCGGAGGAAAAAGGCTACTGCCGAACAGCAGCACCAGACGGTGACCATTCACGATTTACGCCCACAAAAAGATGCTACTGAAAGCAAGGAGAAACAGGCATGACTTCTGCTGAATTTTTACTATGGGTGCGCGGGCCAGTGTTACAGTTCGCTGCGGTGGTTTTTATTATCGGGGTGCTATTACGCCTGCTGGAAATTCTGTCATTGGGGCGCAAGGAAGAACTGGCAGCAACACGCAGTTCCGGTATAAAAGAAGGTTTTAAGGCCATGCTGACCCGTTCCTTACCAGCGGATAAAAATACTTTTCGCCGTTCCATGTTTACCTTGGGAACTGGTTATGTCTTTCATTTCGGCCTGTTTGTCGTTATCTTTTTGCTGGCTCCACATATCAGTTTCTTTAAATCAATTCTCGGTTTTGCCTGGATGTCGATTAGTACACCGGTGGTCGATCTGTTTGCGGTGATTACCATGCTGGCCTTGCTGGCCACGCTTTATCACCGTCTGAGCACGCCGATGCTGCGGCATTTATCCACGCCGACAGATTATCTGGTCTGGGCACTGACGTTTATACCGGTGCTGACCGGCTATATGGCTTATCATCATTTGTTACTGCCTTATAACTGGATACTGGGGTTGCATATCCTTAGTGTGGCGGTGTTAATGATGCTGTTTCCGTTTACCAAACTAATGCACGCCTTTACCCTGTTTATTTCACGCTGGTATGGAGGCTCAATAGCCGGACGCCGGGGAGTAGAATCATGAGCGAAGCGAGTTTGGAACGCGGTATTCATGCGCTGAAAGAACAGATTGATGCGCCGGTTGCTGCTTTCTTCAGTAGTTGTACCCACTGTGGCATGTGTGCGGATGCCTGTTTGTTTTATACCGAAACCCATGATCCGACGCTGGTGCCGATTTTCAAGGTCGAGCCGATGCGCCGTCTGTGGGAGCAGGAATACACCCTGATCGGACGGGCAAAAAAAGCACTGGGTCTGAGCAGGAAGATTACCGACGAAGAGCTGGAGGAGTGGCAGCGCTTGGTGTATGACTCCTGTACCTTATGCGGGCGTTGCAGCATGGTCTGTCCGGTGGGTAATGACATTACCTATATGATCCGGAAAATGCGCGAGGGTATGTCAGCCTCTGGTCATGCGCCGGAAGGATTGATCGGGGCCAGTCAGCGCACCGTGGAAATCGGTAGTCCGATGGGCGTACGCTTACCGGCCTTACAGGCCCAGATCCGGCATGTCACCAAAGCCACCGGCATTGAAATCCCGATGGATCAGGAAGGGGCGGAATACCTGTTGCTGATGTCATCAATGGAAATCATGAATTATCCGGAGTATCTGGAGGCCATTGCCAAAATTTTCCACCAGACCGGTAAAACCTGGACATTATGCTCCGAGGCTTTCGAAGCGACGAATGCCGGCATCCAGATCGGCTCCCAAGACATTGCCGCTGAACTGGTGGAGCGCATTGTGAAAGGTGCCGAGAAATTAAAGATCAAAACGGCCATCAGTCCGGAGTGCGGCCATGCTTACACCGCCTTGCGTTGGGAAGGGCCGAATCTGATCGGGCGGCGCTTTAATTTTAAGGTACAGCATATTCTTGAGGTACTGGATGAGCTTCGTGAGCAGGGTTTATTGAAAACCGCAGGGATGGATGATACCCGCCTGACTTTCCATGATCCCTGTCAGCTGGTACGGCGTGGTGGCGTAGTAAAACAACCGCGTAACCTGCTGAAGATGGTCGCTTCCGAGTTTGTCGAGATGGAAGATCATGGGGTGATGAACTGGTGTTGTGGTGCCGGGGGCGGGGTGAGTGCGAATGAGAATGCCGATGAGATTCGCCTGAAATCGTTTGACCGCAAGAAGCATCAGCTGGAAGGACTGAAAGTGGAGGCACTGGTGACTGCCTGTGCCAACTGCCGGATTCATCTGGAAGATGGGCTGGAAGAAAATGAAATGGAGCTGCCAGTACTGGGGCTGACGGAAATGATTGCTGAATATCTGGTGGAAGATGAGAACCCTGAGCAGCAGGCTGAGATGAAAGAGGAACAAACAGCATGAGTGAACGTATTGTGGTTGATCCGATCACCCGTATTGAGGGGCACCTGCGCATTGAAGCACAGATGGAAGGTGGTCGTATCAAACAGGCTTATTCATCCGGCACCATGGTGCGTGGCTTGGAGTTAATCATGCAAGGCCGCGACCCGCGTGATGCCTGGGCCTTTGCTCAGCGGATTTGTGGTGTGTGTACACTGGTACACGGCCTGACTTCAGTACGGGCTGTAGAGGATGCGCTGAATTACACCATTCCGCCCAATGCTGTGATTATCCGTAATCTGATGGTTGCCACGCAGCATGTGCATGATCACGTCATGCATTTCTATCATCTGCATGCGTTGGACTGGGTGGATGTGGTGTCAGCACTGTCGGCTGATCCGAAGGCGACTTCTGAGCTGGCACAGGCGGTTTCGCCGCACTGGTCGAAATCCTCCCCCGGCTATTTTGCCGATATGAAGAAGAAGCTGCAGGCTTTTGTGGATGGTGGTCAGCTGGGTATTTTTGCCAATGGCTATTGGGGGCACCCGGCGTATAAATTGCCGCCGGAAGCCAATCTGATGGCCGTGTCACATTATCTGGAAGCCCTGACCTGGCAGCGCAATGTGGTCAAGCTGCACACTATTTTCGGCGGTAAAAACCCGCATCCGCATTTTCTGGTTGGCGGGGTACCGAATCCGATTGATCTGGACTCTGATTCGGCGATTAACAGTAAGCGGCTGAGCCAGGTACAGGATGTGATTCGTGAGATGAAGCAATTTGTCGAGCAGGTTTATATTCCGGACACCATTGCAATTGCTTCGTTTTATAAAGACTGGTTCCGACAGGGCGAGGGCGTAGGTAATTTCCTCTGCTACGGCGATTTTCCACAGGACAGCAGCGGTGATATGGCCTCTTTTCTGGTGCCCGCCGGGGTGATTCTGGATCGTGATATTTCAACGGTGCATCCGGTGAGTCTGGATAACCGTGATGAAATTCAGGAGTACATTGCCCATTCTTGGTATGACTACAATGACGGCAAGGAGCGGGGTTTACATCCGTATGAGGGTGAAACCAGTCTGAACTACACCGGTCCGCAACCGCCTTACAAACAGCTGGATGTGGAGCAGTCCTATTCCTGGCTGAAATCGCCGCGCTGGAACGGCAAGCCGATGGAAACTGGGCCGTTGGCGCGGATGCTGATGTTGTACGGCACCGGTTATGCACAGGCTAAAGAGCTGGTCGATGTTACACTGCAACAGTTGGATCTACCGGTGGAAGCGTTGTTCTCGACGATGGGTCGTACCGCAGCACGGACGTTGGAAACCGGCATTCTGGTTGATGCGATGCAGAACTGGTTTGATCAGCTGGTGGCGAATATCAAGGCGGGTGACACCAAAACCTTTAATGAAACGCAGTGGGAACCTTCTGCCTGGCCATCGGAGGCTAAAGGCGTCGGCTTTATGGAAGCACCACGGGGTGCGCTGGCGCACTGGGTTGTCATCAAAGATGGCGTGATTGATAATTATCAGGCCGTAGTGCCCAGTACCTGGAATGCCGGGCCGCGCGATCATCTGGGACAGGCCGGGCCTTACGAAGCGGCGCTGGCCGGACATGCACTGCATAATGCACAACAGCCGCTGGAGATTTTGCGCACCATTCACAGTTTCGATCCTTGTATTGCCTGTGCGGTACACCTGACTGATCCGGAGGGTGAGGAAATCATCAAGGTCAAAGTGGTTTAAACCACAGATGAGGTGGGATAGATAACAGAGGCCTGTTTTCTAATTTGACTGGAACGGGCCTTCATTATTGTATTGGCGGAGATCGGGCGCAGTACTACTTTGCACCTGAAGCAGGTCGCTGGAGTGAGCAAGGGCTGCTAACGCAATTCCTTGGGTAACACAAAGGAAATATTCTCAGTAATTCCGGAGTTTTGTACCTCAACATTGGCTCCGTGCTGTTTCAGGTGTTCAATGACTCCCCGCACCAGTACCTCCGGTGCTGAAGCACCCGCCGTCAGGCCCACAGTCTGTACATCTTTTAACCACTCCGGCTGAATGTCATTCGCGTCATCAATCAGGTAGGCAGGCGTATTACGTTTCTCGGCCAGCTCGCGCAGACGGTTCGAATTTGAGCTGTTTGGTGAACCGACTACCAGCACCAGATCC
>PDWI01010769.1_pt1 | contig 10168 bp, 10 predicted proteins | sample 1430891 | NCBI WGS metagenome assembly PDWI01 (sample SAMN01162508, study PRJNA174530) | Oral metagenome, whole genome shotgun sequencing project. | biome: Marine environment; feature: Marine mammal; material: Swab sample of the gingival sulcus; isolation source: swab sample of gingival sulcus... | reverse complement strand
GAGCTAGGTCGGGCATGGCTATAAAGCACGGCTTGACTTTGATAAATGCTATAGGAACTATCGATTCGGATTATAGAGGAGAGCTCAAGATTCCGATGGTAAATATTTCTAACGAAGAGTACACTTTGCAGGACGGAGAGAGAGTTGCTCAATTGGTAATTGCCAAATATGAGAGGGTTAACATCGTTGAAACTGCAAGCCTTAGTGAAACGGATAGAGGCGAAGGTGGTTTTGGCTCGACTGGAAAATAAGTTTAAGTTAGTATAGAAATTAAATATATTTTAATAATTGAAAGGCTATTTTGAAAATAGCCTTTTGATGTATAATGAGGTCTAGTAAAATGAATAATAAAAAGGTCGTTTTAATATCCGGCGCTTCTAGAGGAATTGGTAGAGCATCTGCAATTAAGTTTGCCAAAGAAGGCTATAATTTATCTCTCTGTGCAGTAAATAGGATGGATTTACTAAAAGAACTTAAAAGTGAATTAGAAAAATTCGGAAGTGATATATATATTCAAAAATGTGATGTATCTAATTCTACTGAAGTAAAATCATGGGTAAAAAACAGCTATGAGCATTTTTCTAGAATAGATGTTCTCGTCAGTAATGCAGGCATTGCTTCATACTCTTTATTAGTAGATACAGAGGAAGAAGAATTTGATAGAATAATTAATGTAAACCTAAAGGGAGCTTTTTTACTATCAAAGGAAGTCTACGATATTATGGTTTCCCAAAAATCGGGTAGCATTGTTTTTGTTTCATCTATATGGGGAATAGAGGGGGCTTCTTTTGAGAGCGTTTATTCAGCTTCAAAAGCAGGACTTATAGGTCTGGCAAATTCTCTAAAAAAGGAATTAGAACCTTCAAACATTAATGTAAATGTAGTAAATCCGCCTGCGGTAATGACTGATATGATGAGCGGATTTAGTGACGAGGAATTAATTGAAATTTCAAAAAATATGCCAGATAAAAGAATATTAGAGCCTAGTGAAATTGCCGATGAAATTTATGCTCTTTCATATTGCGATAATCTTAGCAATAATGTATAATATCTAAGTTAAGAATCTAAAAAAGGGGTAGTAGATGAAATATTTTTTAGCGTCCAAGTCACCTAGGAGAAGAGAGCTCTTAAAGTTTATAATAGAAGATTTTGAGCTTGGTTCTTCTAATATTGATGAAGTCTTGATTGAAGAAGAACCAATAAAGCCACAATTGATGTCTCTTGCTTTTCAGAAGGCAAATGTATTTGACCAAAATTTACAGAAAGAAGGTAAGATTGACAAGGGAGATATTGTAATTGGCGCTGATACTATAGTTTATTTAGATGGAATTTTACAAAAGCCTAGCGATGAAGAAGATGCGATAAGGATGCTGGAATTTTTGAGTGGCAAAAAACACATGGTATATACTGCACTGGCTATTATAAAGAGTCAAACAAACGAAAAACTTATCGATATCGTTGAAACAGATGTTTATTTTAGAGAGTTAAACAGGGAAGAAATTGTAGACTACGTATCTACAGGAGACCCTATGGACAAGGCAGGTTCTTATGCAATTCAGGGTAAAAGCGCCAAGTTTATCGAGAGGGTAGATGGTGATTTTTATGCTGTTATGGGTCTTCCTATATGTAAACTAGATAGCATGCTTAGGAGTATGAAATAATGTCTTCAGGCAAAATAGAGGGATATCTTACAGATGAGATGCCCATCGAGAGGCTTTTATCCTATGGTTCAGAGAGTCTGTCTCTTACGGAATTAGTTTCAATCGTACTAGGTACGGGACTAAAGGGACAAAACGTTATAGAACTTAGCAGAGAGATTTTGAATAACTCTGGAGGAATAAAGCGCCTTAGCTTCATGAGTCAAAAGGAACTTATGCAGATTAAAGGCGTTGGAAAATCAAAAGCTGCTAGGTTGCTAGCTACTTTTGAAATAGCTAAGAGGTTGGATGGGATATCTAGAGAAAAAAGACATCTAGGAAATAGTCCAGATGCAATACATGAGTATTCTAAGTATCAGCTTAGATTTAAAGAAAGAGAGAGGTTTTTAGTCCTACTATTAAATACCAAACATGAGATAATTGCACATGATTTGGTATCTATAGGCACAAATGATAGGACTATTGCGGAACCAAAAGAGGTCTTTAAATTAGCCTTAAAATTGGGTGCTTATGCGATATGTGTCTGTCACAATCATCCGAGTGGTCATGTTGAACCATCGGATGCTGATATAAGATTGACAAAGAGATTATCTAAGGCGGGGGATTTACTAGGAATACCTTTGGTAGATCACCTGATAATTGGAGAAAATGAATATTACAGTTTAAAAGCTAACGGAGATATGTGAAAGGAGAACGTAAATGGCGTTCATGAATTTTTTTTCAACATACCTAGGAATTGACTTAGGTACAGCAAATACCCTAGTTCATTTAAGGGGTAAAGGTATCGTTTTGAGAGAGCCATCTGTTGTAGCAATAGATGAAAAGACAAAGGACGTACTTGCAGTAGGCGAAGAAGCTAAGAGAATGATTGGTAGAACACCTAGTAACATCGTTGCAATTAGACCACTTAGAGATGGTGTAATAGCTGATTTTGACGTTACACAAAAGATGTTAAAGTACTTTATTAATAAGGCTATTCCAGGAAAGAATCTGTTTACTGTACCAAAAGTTGTTGTTGGAGTCCCTTCAGGAGTTACTGAAGTTGAAAAAAGAGCCGTTGTAGAGGCTGCTATATCTGCAGGGGCAAAGGAAGCAAAACTACTAGAGGAACCTATGGCTGCCGCTATAGGAGCAAATCTTCCAGTTTCTGATCCAACTGGTTCTATGGTAGTTGATATCGGTGGTGGAACTACCGAAATAGCTGTTATTTCACTAGGTGGAATCGTTACTAGCAAGTCGATTAGAGTTGGTGGCGACGAACTAGACGAGGCTATAATGAGCTATATTAAAAAAGAATACAACCTTATGATAGGTGAAAGAACTGCTGAAAGCATAAAGATGAATATTGGTTCAGCTTATAAGAGCGACGAGATAGTTTGTATGGAAATCACTGGCAGAAACTTAGTTACAGGACTTCCTAAGACATTAAAAGTTTGTTCAGATGAGATACTTCTTGCCTTGAGTGAGCCTATTTATCAAATACTAGAAGGTGTAAAAGCTACTTTAGAGCAGACTCAACCAGAGTTGTCAGCGGACATTATGCTACAGGGTATTGTTTTAACTGGCGGTGGTGCTTTGTTAACAGGTCTAGATCAGCTTATTTCTAGCGAGACAAAAATACCTGTTTACATTGCTGAAAACGCACTAGATTGCGTTGCTGAAGGTACTGCAAAGTCTATTGAAGACTACGATATATTAAAAAATGTTTTCCTAAGTACTGATTAGAATTTTGGTATCTAAATGAATAAAAAAGCAGCCAAACTTAAATCATGGGTGCTAATTTTAGTATTAGTTCTAATTTTGGTAGTTATTGGTATAACCGCGGGTGGTAGAGATAGTATCAGTGCAATAGAGAACTCCTTGGGGAATATTTTCAGTCCCTTCCAAGAAAAAACGACAGCACTGTCCTATTTTATTTCAGAAAAAACCTATCCGATTAGACATGTGTTTAAACTATCTGAAGAGAATGCGAGACTAAAAGAAGAGCTTTTAAAAACTCGAAAAGAACTTATTGAACAGACCATGTTAAAAGAAGAACTTGAGGATTTAAAAACTCTTCGAAAAGCTAATAATTATTCAAAAAGATACTCCTATGATAACGCTATCGCAGCTGAAATAGTATCCAGAGACCCAGGTAATTTTTATAGTATGTTTGTCGTAAATGCTGGTAGTTCCAAAGGTGTCAAAAAAAATTCTATGGTTTTTGATGCAAATGGACTTATAGGGCAAGTTTTTGAATGTGGAAAAGACTGGTCAAAAGTCCTTACAATCACAGACAGTAGGGGTGGGGTTAGTTTTCAAATTCTAGATTCTGAAAGAAATTACAATGGGGTAGTTAACGGTACTGGCACCGATGAATTAGAGGGGTTTTTGTACGATAACGATGCCAATGTTAAAGTGGGAGATAAAATTATTACTAGCGGAGTTGGAGTATATCCAAGAGGTGTTGTAATAGGTGAAATTTCAAGCGTTAGCGAAATTAAGACCAGCCTCTTGCCAGAGGTAAAAGTTATTCCCTATGTAAACTTCAAAAAGATTAACAGAGTACTCATTATTCCGCCTTACGATGAATACGAAGAGGAAGAAGACAATGAAGGATAGATTTTTAATACTGTACTCTGTTTTAATAGTTATTCTTCAAACTACCTTATTTCCGTTCATCGAAATAGCAGGAGTACATCCTAGTTTACCTTTGATATTTTTGATTAGTGGTACTGTAGTTTTTGGTCATTGGAAAGGACTTAGAATCGCACTATATCTAGCTCTTCCCATGGATATACTAATAGGTAGGGGGTTAGGAGTTTATGTCTTTTTATTCTTGATTATTTCTTATGTAATTAGTTCAATTGAAGAGCAAATTTTCAAGGATAATATTGTAACTGCGATTATATTGTTTTTTTCCGCAAGTATATTTGAAATTCTGTTTTTCACCTTGTTTAAGTATTTGGTAAGTGGATATACTATTTCCCTTAGCGAATTTTTTATACAATTATTTGTTTACTCTTTATATAACAGTATTTTAGGAATACCTATATATGCTCGTATTATGAAAAAATATATGGGCTATAGTATACGATAAGAAGGTTTAAAATGTTAAGTAGACTAAAAGATAGAAGGATGTTTGTTTGGCTTATTTTTGCAATACTTTTTTTATTGTTGATATTTAGACTTGCGCAAATAACTGTTGTAAATGGGGATAAATACGCTGAAAAAGCTCTGGATTATAGATTGAGAAAACATACTACTATTGCCAGGCGTGGTGAGATTTACGATAGAAATGGAGTTCTTTTAGCTGGTAACGGAACGACTTTATATTTAGAATACCTCTATAATTATATGGACAAAGATTCCTTTGAAAAAATGGCAATTGATTTGTTTACTCTTTTGGAAAATCAAAACGAAGAACATATAGAACTACCAATAATGCTTGAAGATGGAAACTTTGTATATAGGAGCGATTATAAGAAAGAAAAATGGCTCAAACACATGGATTTCCCTGAAAACCTATCGGCAAGGGAGGTTTTTGACAAGATATCTGAGAGAGAAGGAATAGCCATTGAATTAAATCCATATAGCAGGCAAAGATTACTTATTTCAAAGGGTTTATACTTACCGATTGGTTTAAAAGATGACGAAAATGGCAAGTGTATTATGGAGTTTTCTCAAGACAAGGAAAAGAGATTGTTTTTGGATGACTACGATTTGGAATACGACATGAGCGCAAAGGATGTTTTCCTATATTTGAGAGAACTATATAAGGTTTCGGAAGAACTTAGTGACAAAGAAGCTAGTTATGTTCTAACTATGAAATATCATATAAAGAATCTCGGGTATTTTAGATTCGAGCCTATAGTGATAGCTGACCATATCTCAAAAGAAACTTCTGTCTTGATAAGCGAATACAAGGTAGATTTCCCCGATGTAAGTATAGGTATCAAACCATATAGGTATTATCCATTAAAAAACACTTGTTCTCATATTTTAGGTTACATGGGTACAATTTCCAAAAAATACGAAATAGAAAAATACACGCCTGAAAACGGCTATGATAAAAGAGACTTGATAGGTAAGATTGGGATAGAAGCAGCTTTTGAAGATGTTTTGCACGGGAGACGTGGGGTAAAATGGTACGACGTAAACTCTACAGGAGAGGTGGTTGGAGTTGTAAATGAAAGCGTTGACCCTAAGTTTCAGAATACAGAGCCTGTATCTGGATTAGATATTCAGTTGACTATAGATACAGAATTTCAGAAAAAAGTAGAAAAAAATGTCAAAAAACATTTGCAAGCTCTTCAATCGGGTGGAACTTACAAATCTAGGTTTGGAGACCACAAATTCCCTAAAAAATACAAGTTTGCAAGAACAGCTGCCGTTGTTGTTGTAGATGTGGAGAGTTCTGAAGTCTTGGCTATGGTTTCCTACCCAGACTACGATGTAAACCTATTTACTGGCGGAATTAGTGTGGATGACTGGATGAAATTACAGGGCAACAATAGAAATGACCCTCTAGGTCCAAAACCGATGTATAACTTAGCTACCATGATGGCTGTTCAGCCGGGTTCTACGTTCAAAATGGTAACGTCTTTTGCGGCGCTTAAAGAAGGTTTTGACCCTTATAGAAGTATACTGACCAAGGGCGTTATTAGAATGTCTGACGGCAACAACTTTGGATGTTGGATATGGAATAAAGCTAGAGGTAGCCATGGTAGACAGAATATGATGCAGGCGATAGCAAATTCATGTAACTATTATTTTTATTGTTTGGGTTCAGGCTTTGATTACGGTTCAAATAAGCCTCTTGGAATAAAAATGGGCGCTGAAAAAATATTTGAAGCTGCAAAAGATTTTGGACTTACAGAGGCTTCTGGCGTTGAGATATACGAAGTTGTGAAAGGGGTTCCAGACCCAGAGAGGAAAAAACATCTGGTCGTTTCGTCCCTAAAAAAGAAATTGTTCTATGATGCGGATGAATATTTTGATGCTGATATAAGTTCGGATAAAATGATTCTTTCTCATAAGGTCGACGAATTGATAGAGTTCTGTTTGGAAAAACCGAAAGCTCCTAGATACGAAGTTCATAGAAAAATAAAAGAGATCTTTCAAATGAATGATTACGGCAAACTAAATAAACTTACGGATATGGTTAAATACGACTATATGAGGCAGATGGATAGTTTTGAAAGCGATGTTTTCAACATATCTATCGGTCAAGGTGGCAACAGATATACTCCTGTTCAGATGGCGAGGTATGTAACCACTATAGCCAACGGTGGTTACCTGCAAAACCTAACTTTAATTAAGTCTATTAATGGCGCTCCTTCAAAAAGGGAACCGTTTAAAAAAATAGATACAAATGGCTATATAAAATACTTACAAAGGGGAATGAGAGAGGCAGTCACAGGAACTTATTACAAGTCATACTTTAATAATTATCCCGTAAAAGTTGCCTTAAAAACAGGTACCGCAGAGAGAGAAGGTAAACTTTCTACATTGGATGAGGTTGAATATATTAAAAAATATTGTAGAAAAATCACTTCTAATAGTATTGAAGAAATTGAAGAAAGAGCCTCAGAAATAGTCAAGGAACGCTCTATTGAGATTGGAGAATTGTACAGCGATATCGATAGAGAAAAGGATGAGTACAAACTTATTGAATTAAAAAATAGACTAAATAGCTACAACATAGATAGGTATTTAGACAAGGGTAATGCTATGAGGCTTGCTATCAAAGAGTTAAGCGATTATAAGATTAAAGATGAAGATATTGACGAATACAAAGAAGACTATGACAATTTTTCTGCAGTAATAGCATTCGCACCTTATGATAAGCCCAAAATAGCTATCGCTATGGTCGTTCCACAGGGCGGTTCAGGTAGTCAGTGTTTTTCTTTGCTAAAAGAAATAATTGGAGATTACTTGTCACTATGATATAATTAATTGTTTTAAAATATATGTAATTTTTAGTAATAATTTTTAAAGGGATATTTTGAAAGGATATAATTTGAGCAAAATGATAAAAATAAAAGGTAGAAAAGAAGGAATTGTTTTATCTGTAGACAAAAACAGTAGTTTTATCGATTTTTTTGGAGAGTTTAAAATACTGACGGAAGATCAAAATGAATTTTTTTCTGGCACAAAAATACTAGGTTTAGATGGTATAAATCTGTCTGACGATGAGAAAAAGGTATTTAAAAACTACTTGTTAGATAAGGGATATGAGCTTATTTCTTTTGAGTATGTTGTAGAAGAAAAAAAAGAAAAAAAATCAGTATACAAAAGAAAAAAACCAATTTTCAAAAGCTCAGAGGAAAAGAAGGTAGCTAGTGAAATAGAGGAGCCTATAGACTTATCTCTGAAGCAAAATGATGGTGAGATAGTCAGTAAAGTTATGGATGAAGCGCTCTCTGACTCTCTTTTTCATAAGGGAACTGTTCGTTCTGGTATAAAACTAGAATCGGATAAAAATATAGTTGTAGTAGGGGATGTCAACCCAGGAGCAGAACTAATCGCAAAGGGCAACATCGTTGTGCTGGGTAGATTAAAAGGATTTGCCCACGCTGGAAGTGATGGCAGCGAGGACAAGATTATCGCAGCATGGAAATTACAACCAACTCAATTGAGGATAGCGGACTACATTACAGTTCCTCCAGAGGAAGAGCTTGAGGATGTTTCTTATCCAGAAATGGCAGTTATAGATAAAGGAAGAGTAATAATTAAATCATATCAATAAATAGTTGTTTGATTAATTTATAGTTTTTTTAGCAAAAGAAAGGACTTAAATATGAGCAAAAAATTAGGCGAAGTTATTGTAGTAACGTCAGGAAAAGGCGGTGTAGGTAAGACAACTACGACATCTAACATAGGAATGGGCTTAGCTAATTTAGGAAAGAGGGTTTGTGTAGTTGACGCCGATATTGGACTTAGAAACCTTGATGTAGTAATGGGTTTGGAGAATCGTATCGTCTACGATATCGTAGACTTAGTTAAGGGCGAATGCAAACAAAAACAAGCGTTAATCAGAGACAAGAGAAATGAAAACTTGTATCTGCTTCCTGCAGCACAAAGCAAGGATAAAACTGCTATTAACGAAGATGAAATGCGCAAACTATGCGATTCTTTAAAAAAGGATTTCGACTATGTTGTTATAGATTGCCCAGCTGGTATAGAGCAAGGTTTCAAAAACGCTATAGCTGGCGCAGACAGAGGAATCGTAGTAATAACTCCTGAAGTATCTGCAGTAAGAGACGCCGATAGAATAATTGGACTACTAGAAGCAAACGAACTAAACGATCCAAAACTTATTATAAATAGAATCAGACCTAAGATGGTAGAAAAAAGTGACATGTTATCTATCGAAGACGTAAAAACTATTCTAGCAATAGATTTGATAGGTGTAGTGCCGGATGATGAGAGAATTATCGTTTCAACCAACGTCGGTAATCCAGCTGTTTTAGAAGAAAAATCAATGGCAGGGCAGGCATTTAGAAATATTTGCTTGAGAATCACAGGCGAAGAAGTTCCTTTTATGGATTTAAATAAGGGAAATGGCTTCTTTGGTAAAATAAAGAAGTTGTTTAACTAGTAAGGGGGCTACAATGTTTGATTTTTTAAAGTTTTTAAGGGGTAGTGACAAGAGTAAGGACGTAGCAAAAGAACGTCTTAAACTCGTTTTAGTTCACGATAGAAATAATTGCTCTCCAGAGTTTTTGGAAATGATAAAATCTGAAATAATTGAGGTTATTCAGAGACACTTAGAGGTCGATGAAGAAGAATTGGATATCCAAATCACAAGTACTAACGATGGTGCAAGTGGCAAACCTACTTTGGTAGCAAATATTCCAATAAAAGAATTAAAGAGAAAAAAATAATTAATTATTTAAGTTCTGAATATTATTATAAATTTGGTTATTAATAATGAAGTTAATTTTAAAACACTTTGATATGAGGTTACTCTTTATTGTAATCGCCCTATCTATATTTGGTTTTGTTATGATATCAAGTATAACGGGGGTTGAGGTTTATGGTGTAACAAAACAGCTAAAAATTCAAGTTCTCAGCATGTTCCTAGGACTTGTTTTTTTGGCGATTTTTTTGCTTTTTGACTATAAAATACTCTATAAGTATTATATTTTAGTATACATTTTATCGATAATTTTACTATTATTGGTTTACATCCCTGGACTAGGTGTAGCTAAGAACAATGCTAGAAGCTGGATAGATTTGAAGGTTCTTTATTTTCAGACATCGGAATTAACAAAAATAGGCTTTATCATTTTTTATTCGGCGTTTTTCTCAAAATACAAGGAAAAAATTAATACAGCTCCGTTTTTATTATTGACAGTTGCCCTATCTATGCCATTTTTCTTTTTGTTATTCAAACAACCTGACTTTGGTACTATGATGGTATTTGTAGCTATTTTTGCTGGGCTCATCTTTGTGAGCAAGATAGATATAAAAATAATCGGAGTTGTGGTTTTGATTGTCCTTCTTTCGCTTCCTATCATATATTT
>PDWI01010768.1_pt1 | contig 10170 bp, 7 predicted proteins | sample 1430891 | NCBI WGS metagenome assembly PDWI01 (sample SAMN01162508, study PRJNA174530) | Oral metagenome, whole genome shotgun sequencing project. | biome: Marine environment; feature: Marine mammal; material: Swab sample of the gingival sulcus; isolation source: swab sample of gingival sulcus... | reverse complement strand
ATATGTAGTTTTTGTATGTTGAAAAGTTGCAAGTAAGGAAGATACTTGTCCCATAGGAGAAATAGTTCTTGATGAAATAATAATAGTAGCTATTAATCCACCCATAGATAAATTATTATCAGAAATCATATATGTTCCAACAACAACCAAAGCGACAGTATTAAGCTGAACTAAAAAAGAGGTAACTGTTGTAATAGAAGAAGAAATCATCTTAGTATTAATACTTTTGTCTGCAATTTTTGAAGTGGCTTCTTCCCATCTCCACTGTGAATATCCAGTAGCACCTAAAGATTTAATAGTTTCAATAGAAGATAAACTTTCAATCAAAACTCCATTTTTATCGGAACCTGCATCATATGATTCTTTTACTGCATTTGCTAATTTCATTTTCGCATAATAGGTGTATATTAGAATAATCAAAATAATAGATATGGGCACAAGAACTAAAGTTCCTCCAATAAAATATATAGCAATTAAAAATATTATGATAAAAGGTATATCAATAAGAAGAGAAATTGTACTTGAAGTCAAAAATCCTCTAATACTTTCAAACTCTTTTAGTATGTTCGCCAAAGAACCAACAGAATTAGGAACGGAAGACATCTTTAAATCTAATACTTTTTCAAAAATAATAGAAGAAGCTATGACATCGGTTTTTTTTGCCGCAGTTTCCAAAAAATATGATCTTAAAAACTTTAACACCACATCAATACCATATATTACAACTACTCCAACAACAAGTAACCATAAGGTATCTTTTGCATCATTTGGAATTACTCTGTCATAAACATTCATAGTAAAAAGAGGAGTAGATAAAACAAAAAGATTTATTAAAAGGGACGCAATAATTACATCTCTGTATACATCTCTTACAATTTTGACACTTCCCCATAGCCAATGGCTCTCCTTTACACTTGATAGGGCTGTCTCATTTTCTTTGAAATTTAGTTGTTTTTTTAATAGAATTGTTAAACCAAAATAGTTTTTTTCTAGTTCTTCTATTGGTATGGTATTTTCCACATCCGGAGCTTCAGGAAGGGTGACTCGTGCACTTTTTAATTCATCATCAAAACCTAATAAAATACATCCTTCAAGTCTATCCTCATCTTTTGCATTATCAATTAATAAAATAGCAGGAAGAAGCAAGGGATTAATATCTCTTATCTTAGTTTTTAAAACTTTTGTTTTAAATCCAGCCTTACTAGCTGCTCTTGAAAAAAGAGATTTTGAACTATATTTGGAAAATAAAATTGGAGTATTTCTATCATTTCTAATAGGTAAGCCAGAAACTAACGACTCCCTTGAAAAAGGTCTACCATTCATTTTACAAAATATAGAAAGACAGTCTAATAAAGAATCTTGTTTATTATAATCATTTAATGAATTTAAATTTATATTATCTTCTTTGTTGTTCATTGTGCTTTATATTCTTTCTGAGTTTTTATATTGTTTATTGTATTTGTAATAAAGATTTTGTTTTCTTGTTATATTTTCTATAATAGGTCTATTTCTCAACAATGACTTAGGTAATGAACTTAAAGCTTCTTGTGCTTCTTCCTTTGTATTATAAACACCTAAGACTATTTTTTGGAAAATACGATCATTCCCAAATGAAAAAAAGAAAGAATTTTTATTTAAATTATATCTTTCTATGATTTTTTCCGCTCTTCGAGGGGATTTTGTATAGGCTAAATTGATAGTATATTTATTACTAGAAGCTTCTAAGAACTTTTGCTTAAAATCTCTATTATATTCTTTTGATGATGTGCTTACAACAAGCTTTGAATATTTTTCTTTTCTTTGCCTATTTTGGGTTATTCTTAGATATTCATCATGGTGGTATTTTTTAAAAAGTTTTTGTTTGATTTTAACTTTTTCAACAGTAGGTCTATTTAATTTTAAAGCTTTAGATAGTTTTTTTATAGCTTTTTTTGCATCATCTTTAGAGTCATAAACTCCTAACATAATCTTTTGTAAAGGATTAGTATATCCAAAAGAGAAGTTAAAGGCTTTTTGTTTTAATTTATGCCTTTTTAAAAACTTGTAGGCCTTTTGCTCACTATTCACTAAAGCTAAATTTATGGTATATTTATTTCCTGAAGAGTTTAAAAATAAGCTTTTGAAATCTGAAATATCTTCATTTTTTATTTTTGTAATTAATGGCTTTTTCTGTTTTTTTGTCTCTTTTTTTGAACCTAATAATAAGATATCATCAAGATCTACCATACTGTTAGAATTTACTTTTGTATCATCATAAAAAAGTACTTTTTTCTTTAGTTTTTTAGGTTTTTTATAACTATAATTGGTTTCTTCAGAAATATTCAAAGAAAATTCCGAAGTTTCATCATAGGCTAAAGAAGAAACATTATTTTGTAGTACTTCGCTTAAAACTCCCATAGCCGACAGTATACGATATTTAGAAAATAATAAATCATAAGCATTGGCTATATAATCTTGTTTGGCCTCTATATATTTTGTATGGGTATTTAAAAGACTATTAAGAGTTTTTAATCCTAAATCAAACTCCTTTTTAGTGGCCTCTAATACATCTTTTTTTACAATAACATACTCTTCTAAAGTTTTGTTTTTTTCACTATTTAATTTATAATTATTCCATGCTAATCTTAAAGTATTTTCAATCTTTTGTTCAACTTTTTTTATTAAAAACTGTTTTTCTTTAATATTTTGTAGAGATTTTTTTACTTCCAATTCATCTCTTCCACCGTTGTATAAATTGTAGTTTAGCTGTAAACCTAATTTATAGTTATTACTTTCTTCCTTATTTCTATATAAAGCATCGTTTATTTGATATGAACCTACAAGGTCAAGATTTGGATAAAATTTTTTATTGTTTTTTCTTTCTTCAGCTTTTGCTACTTCTAAGTTTATCTGAGAAACCTTAACTGAAGGACTAGTTTTTTTTGCTTTTTTTAATGTTTCATTTAATGTTTTTGGTAGATTATAGCTAAAAACAGGTCTTATTAATTCATTTGTATCAAAATCAGTTTGAACATAAAATTTTAAATTTTCTATGGCTTCTTTAAAAGCAATTTTTTGACTTTTATAACTTATCTTATTTTTTGATAATTCTGCTTTTGCCTCATCATATTCAAGTTTTGTTCCATATCCAACCTCAAGCTTTTTATGAACTTTTTTTACTATATCTTGGCTAATTCTAACAGACTCTTTTTCTAAACTTAGAATATCTTTTTGTTTTAATGTATTTATATAATTTTGAGTATAACTTAATGCTAAATCATTTTGACTCTCTTTTAGATGGTAAATTGCAGAGTTAAATCTATATTTTTGAAGTCTTTTCTCATTTTTAGATTCAAAACCATCAAATATAGGTTGAGTTAGAGTAAGTTTATATTGATCAGTTTTTGCATGAGATTCATTATTATTTGGAAGATATCTATTGTCACTTGTTTTTGATAGTTGTACGCTTGTATCTAAATCTAGTTTTGGATTGAGTAATGAATTTGCTATTTCTTTATCAATTTTTATATTTTCAATATTGTTTTCATTTACTTTGGAAGTCATATCACTTTCTAAAGCATATTTAAAACCTTCATTTAGAGTGAATGCATATGATTCAATAATAAAACAAAAAGAGAGTAAAAATAATTTATTCAATTTCATTTTTTTAGTCCATATCCTATATTAATAATTAAATTTTAAAAATTGTAACAAAATTTTATGAAATTTTATATAAAAGTGTAGTAAAATTTTAAAATTTCGTATAAATTTAAATCTTAAGGTAGTTTGTGGAACAAAATAGTGAAGTAATTGATAAAGAACTAAAAAGAAGTTTTACCTTTCAAAATAGGGAGTTACTTGATAACTATGTGGTGTTAGCGGTGACTGATAAGCAGGGCGTTATAAAGCATGTTAGCACTAATTTGTGTAATACCTTTAAATATAAGACTTCTGATCTGTTGGAAAAACCATATAGTTTTTTAATTGATAAAGAAAAAATAAATAGTTTCAACAATCAATTTGATGAAATAAGAAAGTTAAAAGCAGATTGGAAAGGTGAAATTAAGCATTCAAGTTACACAGATGAAGTAATTTGGACAGATACTATAATATCTCCATTGTTTAATGACAATAAAGAAAATGTAGGATTTATTTTAGCAAGCTCAGATATTACCAAAGAGAAAAAATTAAAAAAAATAAATGAAGAAAATCTTTTAAGAAAAAGGCATGATAGAACTGTTTTGGATTTCATGCCTTCTTTATCTTCTGCTGTATTATTAAAAACTTCAAGTGGTTTGCATAAGGTTTTATGGATTATTGCCTTTACTGTAATATTTTCACTTGTTTGGGCATATTTATCAAAAGTAGATGATATTGTAAGAACAGAAGGAAAAATAATAACTACTACGAATATCCAAAATATTTCCTCTTTAGAGGGTGGGATTTTGGAAAAATTGTATGTTCAAGAAGGTGATAGGGTAAAGAAAGGGCAAGTTTTACTTAAATTGTCTGATTTAAAATATAAAAACGAATATGAAAAGAATTTGACAAATAAAATGTCCTTATTAGCAAAAATAGAAAGATTAGAAGCTCAATCCCAAAATAGAAAAATTAAGATAAATGATGAAGTAGTAAGTTTTAATGAAGAACTTATGCAAAATGAGATTGATTTATATAATATAAATAAAAAAAGATTTGAAGCTTCTATAAATGTCTTAAAAGAACAGTTGATTCAAAGGAAAAATGATTTAGAAGAGGCTTATAAAAATTTAGAGAGTACACAAGAAAATTATGAATTAATAAATAAGGAAATGGAGATAAAAATTCCTTTAGTGAGAGAAAGGATTATATCAAAAGTAGAACTTATAGATTTAAAAAGAAAACAAAATGATATTGATGCAGAAATAAAAAAAATAAAAGGCTCAATTCCAAGTTTAAAATCATCAATAAATGAAATTAAAAAAAGTATGGAAGAGACAAAAGAAAGTTATTTTTCTTCTACAAAAGATGAATTAATTATGAGTATTAATGATTTAAATCAAGTGAAAAAAGAACTTGATTTTTTTAATGAAAAAGTTACCCAAACAAATGTACTAGCACCAAATGATGGAATAGTAAACAAAATAAATATAAAAACAAAAGGTGAGGCTATCTCTTCAGGTACCATTATTGCAGAAATTATTCCTGATAGTGATTATTTATTAGCAGAAGTTAAAGTTGATCCATCGGATATAGGTTTTTTATATATAGGACAAAAGGTTAGATTGAAACTTAGAGCTTATGATTTTTCATTGTATGGCGCAGTAAATGGAGAAATTTCTTACATATCAGCAAATACTTTAAAAAATATTCAAGAGAATGAAAAAGAAAAATATATAGTTCATATAAAATCTAAAAATAGATATTTAAACAATAATAAAAAACTCGAAATAAAACCTGGTATGACAATCGATGCAGATATTATTACAGGTAAAAAGAGAGTTTTAAATTATATTTTAAAACCAATAGTAAAGTCCCTTGACATATGAAAATAGTACTATTTACAAATGCAGATTTTCTAATAAAAGAATTTAGTAAAAGTGATATTTATGATTTTATCACAATAAAAGATAGGAATGATTTGTATGATTTAAATAGAAAAGAAGAGATAATTTTTTTATATCATTTAGATTGCGATGAAAAGTATCTTGAAATTTTGGATATCATATCAAATCTTTTTGAGTCATATAAGCTTATTGCATTTAGAAATAATACAAATAATATAGAAGGTTGTAGTCTACTAAAAGTAGGCTTTAAGTCATATTTGCACTCTTTATCAAATATACATATAATTGAAGATGCTATAGCTACTGTAGAGAAAGGAAATATTTGGTTATATCCTGAGTTAATGCAATTCTTAATCTCTTCTATACCCTTAAACGAAGAGAAAAAAAATTCTATTTTAGAAAAGATAACAACAAAAGAGTTAGAAGTTTTAGAGTTGCTAGCACAAGGCTTAAATAATAAAGAAATTTCAGAAAATTTAAATTTAGCGGAGATTACAATTAAAAAACATGTAAGCTCCTTACTAAAGAAATTAAACAAAAAAGATAGATTATCTCTTGCTTTATATTTTAAAAATCAATGATAGGCTAAACTTTCTTACAGTTTAACAAGTTTGCTGTACTTTTTTAAAAAAACTTATAATGTACTTTATAGTTGGAGTTCCAGATGTAGGGAAAACTCATTTGGCTACAACGCTTGGTCTTGAAGATACTAAAAGAAGAAGAGTAAAGTTTATAAATGCAGAAGAACTTACCAATTTAAAAGCTAAGTCATTTTTGGGATCTGCGAATTTCATGATTTACCTTTCTCTTCCTTATTTAGCATTGATTACAGCATAAAAAAGTGAAAAGTAAATCCCACGACCTACTACAATCTAATGTAGAGTAAAGTCTTTTATTGTTATATAATTTTCTAAATTTTATTTAACACTTAACTAGCCCATATTTGTATAGACTGCTTGGACATCATCGTCGTCCTCAAGCTTTTCTAAAAGTTTCCCTATTTCATCTTGTTGCTCTTGAGTGAAGGTTTGTGGATTATTTGATATTCTTTTTAATTCTGCTTTTTTAAGTTCAATTTCCAACTCTTCAAATTTTGTATTCATATTACCAAATTCAGTATAATCTGCAATGGCTATACATAAGCCCTCTTCTTCTTCAAGCTCCTCAAGTCCTGCATCAATTAGTTCTAATTCTAACTCTTCTAAGTCCATTTCAGGCTTTTCAAACTCAAAAATTGCTTTTCTATCAAACATAAACTCTAAAGAACCTGTAGGAACTACTTGTCCCCCATTTTTATTAAAATACATTTTGATATTTGCAACTGTTCTTGTATTATTGTCTGTTGCACACTCAACAAAAATCAACACCCCATGTGGCCCTTTACCCTCAAAGTTCACATCAACATAGTTTGCTGAATCTTTTCCAGAAGCTCTTTTTATTGCAGCATCAATATTTGCTTTTGGTAAATTTTGTGCTTTAGCATTTAAAATAGCAGTTCTTAAAGCAGGATTCATATCAGGATCCTCACCACCTGATTTAGCTGCTATTTCAATTGCCTTTGCCAATTTTGGGAAAACTCTAGACATATTTCCCCATCTTTTCATTTTTGCCGCTTTTCTATATTCAAAAGCTCTACCCATAAATCAACTCCATTAAATAATTAAATTTTTTGGATTATACCTAGATTGTAATTAAATATAAAAATTTATAATTTATAAAAGCTCTAATATGTTAGAATGCACTCAATATGAAAGTAGAAAATATAGTAGAGTGTCATCATTGTGGACTTTTTTTAGAAAAAGCAAAAAGTGACACTGTAAAGAAAGTTTTGTGTCCTAGATGCCATAGTAATCTAAGCATAACAAAGAGACATAATTTAGAAGCTGTCTATTATGCTATTTCATCATTGTTTTTATTTATAATATTAAATATTTTTCCTTTGATTTCCTTAAATATTAATGGACTTATATTAGAAGCAAATTTATACAATACAATTTTTACACTACTTGAACAAAACTTTTTTTTAGTCTCTGTTGTTGTTTTTTTTACTATTTTTTTAGCACCTATTTTAAACTCTTTTATTATTATTTTTTCTTACATTCAAAGTAATACAAAATTTAAGTTTTTTAGTCAAACTTTACTTCACGATAGTTTCCATTTTTTTAAAACTTGGAGTTTTATTGAAGTTTTTATAATAAGTGTAATTGTAACTTATATAAAACTTGTGGGTATGCTTTCATCAACACAGTTTGATATTGGTTTTTATGTTATGATAGCTTTTTTATTTTGTTTTTATATGTCAAATGTAAAATTTGAAGATAAAAATATTTTTGGAATTTAAATGGTTTTAATATCGTGTAGAAATTGTCATAAGGTCTATGAAAAACCCAACTATAATGAATTTGTATGCAATAAATGCAATCACAAAGTAAGAAGAAGAATTAAAAATTCTTTACAAATATCTGTAGCTCTTACAATTTGTGCAGCTTTATTATATATCCCTGCTATGCTTTATCCAATGATGGAAATCACAACTTTGGGAGTAAGTACATCAAGTACAATTATTGAGGGAGTTATTAGTTTTTTAGAACTTAAAAGCTATTTTATTGCAGGTGTAATATTTACAGCTAGTGTAGTAATACCTTTGATAAAAATAGTAGGATTATTAACGATTTTTATCTCACTAAAATTTAAGTTTTATATGTCAAAAAAAACAAAACTAAAGATTTATAATTTTATAGAGTTTGTTGGTAAATGGTCAATGATTGACATCTATGTTGTTGCTATTTTAGCATCAGTTGTACAAGTAAGTGAAATTTTTAAAATAAAAGGAGATATTGCTGTGACTTCTTTTACTTTAGTTGTACTACTTACAATGATAGCAGCACAAAAATTTGATACAAGGATTATATGGGATGAGTGAAAATCAAGAGCCAATAGTATATGAAATGAAAACCGAAGAGAAAAAAGCTGTCTCTTTTATTTGGATAATTCCATTAATAATATTTTTAATTTTATCTTGGATTGCCTATGAATCTTATATGAAAAAAGGCACAATAATAACCGTATCTTTTAAAAGTGCCGAAGGGATAAAAGAGAACACTACTCCTCTTGAATACAAAGGTTTACAGCTTGGAAAAGTCTCGAAAATAACTATTAATAAAGACCTTAAAACAGTGGATATTAAAATACTTGTAAAAAATGATGTTGCAAAATATGTAGCAAGTGAAAGTTCTAGATTTTGGATAAGAAAACCAACAGTTACCCTAACAAAAATTTCAGGATTAAATACATTAATAAATGGATATACAATAGAACTCTCACCTAAATTTAGAACTCAAGAAGAGTTTGATAAGGGTAAACAACAGTATAATTTTCAAGGATTAGAAACAGAACCAAATGACCATCTATCATTTGATGGTTATCATATTCATTTACTTAGTGCAAATAAAAGTATAGTAGGAGTTGGTACACCAATATTTTATAATAATTTCCAAATAGGTGAAGTTGCTTCAAAAGATTTTAAAAATGATAAGTTATATATAAATGTTTATATTTATGATAAATTTAATTATTTAGTAAATCAAAGTTCAAAGTTCGTATTAAATGAGACTTTAAATGTAAACTTTGGGCCTAGTGGATTTAATATTCATCTAAGTTCATTATACTCTGCAATTGTAGGAGGGATATCAGTTATAACCCCCGATAAAAAAGCACCAAAAATAAAAAAAGATGCAATAAATATTTTATATGAAAACAAAGATGAACTCAAAAAAAAGGAGTATTTTACAATCTCATTTTTTGATGCCAACTCAATAGGGAAAGATACCCCAATAATATATAAGGGTATAACTATTGGGAAAATCATATCATTAGAACTTACTTCTAAAAATGTGATTTCAAAAGCTTTCATTTATGAAAAATATAAATATTTACTTACTAAAAATACAGAATTTTTTATACAAAAACCTAAAATTTCTCTGGATGAAGTTAAACACTTAGGGAATATTATTACAGGTAATTATATATCTTTGCAATATAAAAAGGGAGAATATACAAACAGATTTACAATTTTAGAAAAAAATAAGACCAATATAGACAATAGTACGAAAATAAGCCTTTATAGCAATAACTTGAACTCTATCTCAACAAAATCAAAAGTGTATTATAAAAATATAGAAATAGGAAAAGTAATAGCTTATAAATTAACAAATGATTTAAGAAAAGTAAAAATAGATATTTTAATCTATAAAAAATATAAAAATATAGTAAATAACCATACTTTATTCTATGATATGAGTTCAAAACTTGTTGAAATTAAAAACTTAGATTTAGATCTAAACTATTCTGGATTGGAGCAACTACTAAATGGCTCAATAGGAATAGTAACAGAGAAAAGAAAAAAATCTCTAACAAAAAAAGAGTTTAAACTTTATAGTTCATACAAAGATGTGGAAAGATTAAAAAAGATTTATAATAAAGGTTTTAGTATAAATGCATATTTTTATAATGATCTTAATATAAAACCAAATATGGCAATAATATATAAAAATCAAGAAATAGGTTTTGTAAAATCAATATCATTTAATGATAAAAAATCAAAAGCTAATCTATTTATATATAAACCATTTAAAAAATATATAAA
>PDWI01010767.1_pt1 | contig 10171 bp, 18 predicted proteins | sample 1430891 | NCBI WGS metagenome assembly PDWI01 (sample SAMN01162508, study PRJNA174530) | Oral metagenome, whole genome shotgun sequencing project. | biome: Marine environment; feature: Marine mammal; material: Swab sample of the gingival sulcus; isolation source: swab sample of gingival sulcus... | reverse complement strand
GGTAGAGATTATTCAAAAAAAATAGACAAAAATCAAAGGTTAGATGAAATTGTAGCTATCATTAAAGAAAATAATAAAATAACGATTTCTGAATTGTCTAATATATTAAATGTTTCAGATAAAACGATAGAAAGAGATATTAAGAAGCTACAAGATAATAAAAGAATAAAAAGATTAGGGAACAATCCTAAACACGGATATTGGGAACTAATAAACTAATTAGTAAAATTAAATAACGCATAAAAAAACGTAAAACAAAGAAAATGAATAGCTTTGAAAAATATAAGCTAGGTAAAATCTCAAGAGAAAAGTTTAAAGATATAAAATCTCAGATTTATGAAGATATTTTAAGACTGGAAGAAGAGTTTAGACCAATTAAGTTTTATGATGTGGGGGCTTTAGTTTGGTTTGCTAGAATTATTGAATGGGAGTTTCCTAATTTTTCAGTAGATAAGTGCTTAGATAATTTGTATAAGGCACAGGAAATATTGGAGAAAAAGGGTAGTATCGAGGGCAGATACATAGGATATTGCTGGTTTGTAGGAAGTAAAATATAGTTTTTGGAAAAAATAATAGGAGTATGTATGCAAATAACAGAGCTTACAAGAGAAGAAGTAGAAAATTGGAAAAAGGTATTTAAAAACCATAAGCTTAAGTCTAATAGGATAAGTGGTGAAGAGCTAGATTCATATTTTAGGAATAAATATAAGGTCACGCTTATAGAAAATGATGAGTTTTCAGAAGTTTTTAAATTTAATCTGTTTGAGAATATACCAGATTATGAAGATAAATATAAGCAAGAGCCTAGTATACGCACTTATATTATAGAGAACAATGTTTATGTTGGTATAGATACAGTATCTGGATTTTTTTCGGTGGAAGCAAAATGTATAGACCTATGCGTACCTATATATGATGATTTGTTTTTAAAACGTGGTTTAGATGAAGAGGATTTGAAAAATTATTTTTTAGTGTATCAATATGCAACTCTTAAAGATAAGGAAAAGTAAATTGTATTTTTTGAAAGGATTAAAATGAAGATATCAATAGAAAAAGCAAAGCCGAGTGATGCTAAGGAGATTTTAGAATTAACTAAGATGTTTGGTGCTGAAAGTGATAATTTAACTTATGGAAAAGAAGGCATAAATAAATCTATAGAATCTGAAATGAAATATTTAGAGTCGTTAGAAAATGATAAGTCAAATGTATTTTTACTTGCTAAAGTAGATGGCAAAATTATTGCTACTGCTAATTATTCTACATATTCAAAAGATAGAATGAAACATCGGGGTGAAATCGGAATATGTGTACTAAAGAAGTATTGGAACAAAGGAATAGGGGCAATGTTGCTTGCAGAAATACTTGAATTTGCTAGTAAATCTGCAAAAGCAGATATCGTTTCTCTTGAAGTAAGAAGTGATAATTTAGCTGCAATACATTTATATGAAAAATTTGGATTTGAAAAAATTGGGAAATTCAAAGGGTATTTTAAAATAAATGGTGAATATGTTGATTTTGATATAATGCAATTAATTTTTTAAAATATGGAGATTATTATGTGTAAAATAGAAAAAATGACTCAAGATATAGCTCTTCATATAGCTGATGATTGGAAATATCCTGATGAATATTCATTTTATGATATGACAGAAGACCCTGAAGATTATGTTGAAATAGTATCTGAAGATTTAAGGGGAGATAGATATTATTCTGTTTTTGAAAACGATAGATTAATTGGTTATTTTTGTTTTTATGAAGAAGATGGCTTTGTTGAAATCGCTTTAGGCTTAAGACCAGATTTAACTGGTCAAGGAAAAGGAATAGAATTTTTAAATTTGATTATTGAGTTTATAGTAAATAAGACAAATAATAAAAGACTAAGACTTAGTGTTGCAAAATTCAACAAACGTGCTATAAAAGTATACAAGAAAGCAGGATTTATGAAGTGTTAAATAAAAAAGTCAGTACAAATGGTGGGATATATGACTTTGTTATTATGGAGATGAATAAAAAAATCTCACTTGCCAATGTTAAGTTAAAAAGCAAAAGACTTATTCTAAGACCTTGGAAAGAAAGTGATTTAGATGATTTTTTTGAATATGCGTCAATGGATATAGTTGCAAAAATGGCAGGTTGGCCTGCACATAAAATTAAAGAGGAATCTAAGGGGATTTTATAATTGATGGAACTCGTTCATTAGCGATAGAGTATAAAGGAAAAGTAATAGGTGCGATAGATATTAAGGCTTGTAATGAAGATGAAATTGTTAAAGAGTGTGAAGGGAAATGTGGTGGTGAACTTAGTTTTGTATTATCCAAAAATTATTGGGGAAATGGAATTGTGCCAGAGGCAGTTAAAACCTTACAAGACTTTATGTTTAATGAAAGAAAAATAGATTTTATAACTTGTAAACATTTGCTTAGCAATACTCAGTCAGCTAGAGTACAAGAAAAATGTGGATTTTCTCTTATGGAGAAAATAAAAATGGATAATCATTTTGGCGAGTTAGTATCTGCAAATATTAATATAATATGGGCAGAAGATTATTTTGAAATGGAGGAAATAAAATGAATGGATTAATTGTTCATGCTTTAATAAAAAATGGAGATAGTGTACTAATTTTAAAAAGAAATAAGTGGAGAGCAGGTAAAAGGCTAAATGCTGAGCCTGAAAAGTGGGATTTTGCTGGCGGAACTGTAGAAAAAGGAGAACTTCCAAAGGATGCAGTCATTAGAGAAGTTTTTGAAGAAACGGGTTTAAAGGCTAAGGTAAATAAGATTATATATGAAAGTTCAAATTATGATGAAATCAAGGATAAGGTTTTTACAACATTAGTATATGAATGTGAGGTTTTATCAGATTGGGACGTAAGGATAAATGCGGAAGAGCATAGTGATTTTGAATGGCTTAAAATTAGTGAGATAAAAGAAAAAAATTATGACTTTGTTAGATATGTTATACCAGTGATAGAGCGTGTTTTGATTAATTAAGTAGTGAGAATTATATAGCAAATTCTTGCATTTGTGCATAAATAGTGAGATATATATGCATGTTTACAATAAAAGAAGTGGGCTATAGATAGTATGAGTAAATACAAATATATATTCTGATAATATATGAATAAATAAAAATCGTAGGAAAGTATAATGGAATATAAACTAAAAAAGTTTGATACAAAACGAATTGACTTCATAGAAGAACTAGCTAAGGAGTCTGAATTAGAAGGTTTTAGATTTGTTAAAAGGACTATGACGGAGTGGCACTCTGGAGAGAATAATTTTTCAAAAAAAGGCGAGTCTTTTTTTGGAGTGTTTTATGGAGATGAATGTATAGCGATAGGGGGATTAAATATTGACCCTTATGCAGATAATCCTAGACTTGGGAGAGTGCGTCATCTTTATGTTTCAAAGAAACATAGACGTAAGGGTATTGCGACTTTGCTTTTAAAAGAAATTATCAAAGCTGCTAAAGGAAATTTCGAAAAAGTGAGATTGTTTGCACCATCTGAGACGGCATCAAGGCTTTATGAAAGTTTTGGGTTCAGCAAGTCAGTAGGAGAACATGAATCGCATATAATAGATATAGAAGAATGAATTTATAAGTTATAGAAATAATTTTATATTTTAGAGATATAATTATTAAAGTGCTTTATAATATGGAGAAGGAGATGGATTTAATTTTTCCAAATGAGAAATATTTGAATTCTTATAAAAAGGCAATAGAAAAAGATGCAATTGACAGACCAGAGTGTAAGTGCTGGTAAATTGCAAGATATAATTCCTAATATATATAATAAAAATAAAAAAACTAGGAGGTACTGGATTTACTTATGAATAACTTATTTGAAGAAAAATTAAATGGTTTTTATGGGGAATTTATTTCTAAAAAGGTTAGATTTTGCATGATGAGTGAAAGAGTTTTTAAAAAGCTCTAAAAGTAAAGGAAGTATTAGAAACTTAGAAAAGATAAAACAAACAAAAATGAGCTCCTATCCCTAGGAACTCATTTGCTTTATATATTATATCAATCAATCAGATATTCTTTGAGTGATTCAGGAATATCTTTTCTTTCGCAGCTTGCAGAGAATACAAATTTTACATTGAACCTATCTGTGAACTTCTTGAGTTTCTCGATAAGCTCTGTAGAGTGTTCTAGTGAATCGATATGAGCTTGTTTTAGTAGACCATCTACATAGATAACTTCTATATCGCTATCTCTAGAAAGTATACCACAAACGAATCCGAAGAACTCTGTGGAAACATCTATAGGGAAGTCAGATATATTTATGTATCTGATTTCGTGCTTAAGTGCATATATATGGCTATCATTTTGGTCTATAAAAACTATGTGACCTTTTGTATGTTTTAGTTGTTCATTTGCTAATTCTATTAGTTTAGTTGTCTTTCCTTCACCTCTGTCGGCTGCGACTAATCTTATCATGATGAATTCCTCCTTATAATAATTACATTTATCTGTTATAATAAGATTCGACTTAGATGTTAGATATCCTTTAAGATTTTGCAAGTTCTACATTTAAGCCAATAAATTATAGAGAAAATTGTGGAAAATAAACAAAGTGACTAATAAATTCGTATATTATAAGTATAGTGACTTTTTAAAAAAAGTCTATGGAGAAAAAGTTTATAAATTGCCTTTAAATATAAGGACTACCTGCCCTAATAGAGATGGAAATAAGGGCTATTTGGGTTGTTATTTTTGCTCTGCCAAGGGTGGGGTAGAAGATATTATAAGTGAGGAAATACCGGTTAAGGAGCAGATAGCAATACATAAGAAGTATTATAAAAAAAGATACAAGGCTAAGAAGTATATAGCTTATTTTCAAAGCTATACCAATACCTACCTAGACATGAATGTTTTCAAAAATTACATGGAAGCAGCAGTCGAAGAGGACATAGTAGAGATATGCGTGGCGACAAGACCTGATTGTATTGATGAAAATGTCATGGAAATACTAAGAAATATAAGGGATGAGCACGATATAAATATTACGGTAGAACTAGGGCTGCAGTCTATAAATGACGAGACTTTAAAGAAGATAAATAGGGGTCATACAGTTGATGATTATATAGAGGCTGTTAAGCTGGTAAAAGAATATGGCTTCTTTATTTGTACCCATGTCATAGCCAATCTGCCTTGGGATACGGACAAGGATATGCTTAGATTAGCCAAGCTACTCAATAGCCAAGAGATAGATATTTTAAAGGTTCATTCACTCTTTATTTCTAAACATAGTGTTTTTAGCAAGATGTATAGGGAGGGGAAGCTTGACATTATTTCGGTGGAGCAGTATATGGAAAGGGTGATAGCTTTTTTGGAACACCTATCACCTGATATTGCTATTGCAAGATTGCTTAGCAGTGCTCCAAAGGATAGTACGGATTTTTGTAATTGGGGTATGAGTAGGTGGAAGATTAGGGATACCATAGCTGAAAGGATGACCGAGCGAGGCACTTATCAAGGAAGAATGTTAGGAAAAAACAGATGAGAAGTAGAAAGACTGGCAAAAAAAATACAAGTTCATCAAGAGGAAATAGGCAAGAAGCTAGTAAGAGGTCAAGAACTAGAAATACTAGGAAAACTGGTAGGGATATAGCTAGGGAGATAAGTTCTAGGGATAGATATGGTTCGAATTATGAACAGTATAATTCTCCTGCTCCTAAGAGGTCTTCTGATGAATCATTAAAAAGATATGAACTAGCTCTAACAAATAATAAGAATAATAAAAGAATGTCCAAGTATGAGAAAATACATAAGGCAAATATGTATACTAGAAAGCAAAATCATCATGTGAGTTTGACCTTCTTTTTGTTTCTTTTCTTGCTTTCTTATATAGCATATCATCTACTTACTTATGCAAGTGCTCAGGATTATACATCGACTGTAGTCGAAGAGGGTAAGCTTGTAAATTCTCAAACTTTTAATGCCTTTATAATCAGGGATGAGGATGTCTATCTAGCTGATAGGGCTGGAGACTTGCGCATGATTGCTAAGCAGGGCGATAGGGTGCGTCAAGGCATGGAGATAGCTGGTATAATAGCTGATAGTGAGGATGTAAAGCTTTTGGAGGAGAAGCTTAACGCTGCTAGTGAAGACCTGGGAATAGATGCAGATGTGGATGATGAGGTTATCTATAGTATCAGGAAGTCTTTTAAGAATTTTACCATAAACAATAATTTCAATGATTTGTCTTATGCAAAGGTATATAATGAGAATTTAAAGAGAGAGCTTGCGGGGCTTAGGGATAAGTATCTAGTAGGTAACAGTGCTTATTCAGATGAATACCTTCGCTTAAAGCAAGCCTATAATGAAAAGATAGATTTCATTCGTGCTAAGAGGAGTGGTGTGCTTAGTTTTGCCATGGATGGAAAAGAAGATAGTAGACTCGAAAATATTGATTTTTCTTATATTTCCAAGCTGCCAGATACACTTTATGTAGAGTATAAGGGCGATGTAGAAAGTAATGAGCCTATATTTAAGATAATCAATGACTATCTCTGGTACACTGTGATGGAAGTCGATGATGTCTGCGAGAAGGAGATAGAGGATTCCAATTATGTAGAAGTTCTTTTGGGTAAGGAAAAAATCAAGCAATATGCTAGGGTTTATGAGGTGATAAATAAGGGAGAAAAGACCTATTTAATATTGGAATTCGATAGAATGTTAAATGCTTTTTTAGATAGGCGTGTTATGGAAGTAGAAATAGTACATAGTGATTATGATGGCTTAAAAATACCTAAGAAGTCTGTTGCTACTAAGGAATTTGTAAAGGTAAAAAATGATTATTTTCAGTATATAAATCATGAAAATGTAGTCATTATCGATAAGAGTGAAGAAGAACTTAGAAGGGTTTATCCTATATCTGTTTTTAGAGAAGAGGAAGACTATGTTTGGCTACCTAGTGATGAGTTTTTGAAAGAGGGTGTCAAGCTCTACTTGGGAGATGGAAAAGAGAGGGTAAATAAGTCTTTTGAAATAAGTGAAACTAAGGAATTCGATGGTGTATTCGTTATAAATAAGGGATATGCAGATTTCAAGTTTATAGATGCGATATACGAGGAAGACGGATTTTTGGTGGTAAGGGATAATACTTCCTTTGGACTTAGAATATATGATAGGATAATAACTGATAGTAGTAGTGCTGATGAAAATGCAATTATAGTGAGGTAGGTTTTTATATGATAAGAGAAAATTTGGAAAATGTCAGGGGAAATATTAATATAGCCCTAGAAAATACCGAAAATCATACAGTAGACTTGGTGGCTGTTTCCAAGACTAAGCCCTTTGATATGATAGTTGAAGCTTATGAAAATGGAGCTAGGCTTTTCGGAGAAAATAAGGCTGATGAGCTAAGGAAGAAGTACGAGCTTGCTGGGGACATGGATATAGACTTCCACTTTATAGGTCATCTACAGAGAAATAAGGTTAAATATATAGTAGATAAGGTGGCTCTTATCCATTCTCTAGACTCTTATAGACTTGCTGAAAAAATAGACCAAGAAGCCAAGAAAAAAGATTGCAAGGTAGATATTTTGGTTCAGATAAATATTGGTGAAGAAGATAGCAAGTTTGGTATACCTATAGAAGAAGCTGAAAGTTTTATAGATAGCATAAGTGACTTCGAAAATATAAGGGTAAAGGGTCTTATGTGTATAGCACCATATGTAGAAGATGGTGAAGAAAATAGGGCTTTATTTAGAAAGATGCATGAAGTTTTTATTGACATAAAGAAGAAAAACAAAGATAATGTTTTTATGGATGTTTTATCTATGGGCATGAGTGGTGATTACATGGTTGCAATAGAAGAAGGTGCGACCATGGTAAGAGTAGGCTCTGCTATATTTGGTGAAAGAAATTACAATTAAGATATATATTAAGAGGAAGGTTAGAATTTATGGGAAACTTTTTAGACAAATTAAAGAACATGACAAATATAAACGAACAAGACGATTATTATGAAGAAGATGAATACATGGAAGATGAGTACGAGGACTTCGATGATGCATATGATGAGCCTGTAGAAGCTAAGGCAAGACCTGTAAACAATTATTCATCTGCGACTTATGAGGCCAAGACTAATAATATCGTCAATCTAAAGGCTAATGTTCAGCTTGGTATGGTAATTATTCATCCAAGGACTTATGATGATGCAAGGTCTATTGCTGATCATATAAAGAGTTATAGGCCTGTAGTTATAAACCTAGATGCTGTAGATAGTGTTTTGGCTCAGAGAATAATGGACTTCGTAAGTGGTACTTGTTATACGCTTAGGGGTGACCTTCAAAGAGTTGCTAGAAACATCTTCCTTATAGCTCCAGAAAACGTAGAAATCACTGGTGATACCAGGGAAGAATTAAAAACTAGAGGCATAAACCTGCCTTGGAAGTCAATGGAAGAATAATACCAGCTTATGTATGAGATTATTTTAATTACATTAAGGTATTTCTTTACCATATTACTTATACTTAATTCTGTTTATTTGATTTTTAAGATGCTAGAAACTTTTGAATTTTATAGGGCACCTTTTTTTCTTAAGATGACGAGTATAATATATCTCTTATTATCTCCGATATATGAGATGATAGATAAAATAATAAAGTGGACTATTTTTAGCGAAGGTAAGTTTTATAAGACTTTTCAGGTAATAGCCTTACCTTTTATAGCGGCATTGATACTTAGTCAAATAATGATATTTATATACCGCTTTATTTAAGACGATAGGAGAGAATATGGAAAGACTTACACCTATAGATATTGAGAATAAGAAGTTTAAAAAGAGTTTAATTGGCCTAAACAAAGGAAATGTAGAACAGTTTTTAAATGAGATACTAGATACATATGAGGAAACTTATAGGGAGAACATCTCGCTTAGGGACAAAATCAATAATCTTCAAGATGTAGTGGCATATTATAAGGGTTTAGAAGATACTCTTAAGAAGACTTTGTTGGTAGCTGAACAGACTGGTGAAGAGATAGTTGCTACTGCTAAGAAGAAGGCTGAGCAGATAGAGAATGAAGCTCATGTAAGTGCTAAGACCATAGTGGGGCAAGCTGAGAGTGAGGCTAGAAGGATAAACATCCAGAAAGAACAGCTTATTGCAAGCTATGATGCTACTAGGGCTAAGATGTACCAGTATTTAAAAACTCAGATGGATCTCACTATGCAAGAGGATGATGAAATGAAAATTTTAAGTAATTTATCATCATCTGATACAAAAAATGATTAATAAATGTTATAATATTAAGGTTAGTGGTATAATACCACTGACCTTAAGTCGTTTTAGGCTTAAAAAATACAAAAAGAGGACTGGATAAATGGATAAGATATTGGGAATACTGGGTGTAATGATATTATTCGTCTTAGATAGGTGGTCTAAGATTTGGGCTATGACTAAACTCAGGGGGAATGATAGTATAAATATAATCGATGGGATTTTTAAACTTAGCTATGTCGAAAACAAGGGGGCAGCTTGGGGTATGCTAGAGGGGCAAACTCTTATTTTTACTATTATTACTGTAGTGGTTGTAGGCTTTGTTGTGTTTTTTTATATCAAGCTTCCACCTATAAAAAGATATGCTCCACTTAAGATGGGGATGGTAGTTTTTACAGGTGGAGTGCTCGGTAATTTTTACGACAGGATTTTGTACCATAGGGTAGTGGATATGCTACATTTTTACTGGTTTGATTTTCCAGTCTTTAATGTGGCAGATGTTTTTATTGTAGTATCATCTATATTAGTAGCTATATTAGTGATGTTTTATTATAATGAAGAAGAGCTTAGTTTTAAGACGCTTTTAGGGGGAAGTAATGAGGATAGAAACTAAGGTAGGTCCAGAGTTTGAAGGTTGCAGGTTAGATAAATATTTAGCTGATATTGATGAGGATATTAGTCGTTCACAGTCTAAGTCATTGATAGAGCTTGGTTATGTCTTGGTGAATGGCGAAGTCATGAAACCGAAATTTACCTTGTCTGAGGGTATGGAAGTATCCTATGAGAAAAAAACACCTGCTTCTATCGATATTTTGCCTGTAGATATACCTATAAACATAGTATATGAAGATGATGATATATTAGTGGTGGACAAGGCTGATGGCATGGTGGTTCACCCTGCCAATGGTCACCTTAATGATACCTTGGTCAATGCCATTATG
>PDWI01010766.1_pt1 | contig 10171 bp, 5 predicted proteins | sample 1430891 | NCBI WGS metagenome assembly PDWI01 (sample SAMN01162508, study PRJNA174530) | Oral metagenome, whole genome shotgun sequencing project. | biome: Marine environment; feature: Marine mammal; material: Swab sample of the gingival sulcus; isolation source: swab sample of gingival sulcus... | reverse complement strand
GTAAGGAAGTGAGAAACTTAGAAAGTTGTCGTGTTACGCCCGAATAAGGACAATGTGTTGATTAAACACTGTTGTGCGGGCTAACACGACCTACAATAGTAAATATTATTTTTCAACTGCGTTTTTTAGGTTGAACTCAAGGGTTGCTGACTGCGAACAGTACCGCGGACGGTGGCAAGAATGCTTTCATCAGTCAGTGTTTGTGGATTGACGGCAGGTAAATACTGCATGTGCGAGCGTCCAATGGCAATCAGCAGTTGCTGTTGCAGGAAAGGTGCGAGCAAGCTTAACACTTGGCGATGGCTGAGCTGGCTACGATTAATCAGCTCAGTGAGGTGGGTTGCGCCTTGGCCTGCATTAAAGCGCTCAATGATAATACCTAGTATAATACCCGTGTAATATTCCATTTCCGCGGGATTGAGGTGCGCTGTGCCATAAGGGCGCAACAGCGCGGGAAACTGCACAAAATAGGCGACTAAGCCTCCCGACAAAAATAACAGCCACAAAATATTCAACCAAATGAGTAAAATTACCAGTCCCGCAAAACTACTGTAAATCACCGAGTAATTGCTACTCATAGCGATGAGTTGGGTGAACGCTACGGTGAGCGGTATCCACAACAAAGCACAAAACAATCCGCCAGTGAAAGCGGCGGAAAAGTTGACTTCGGTATTGACGGCGCCACTGTACAAAACCGCCAACATCGCCGCTGTGGCAACAATGGATAACAACTTTGCCGCCCAAGTCAGCAAAGTGGCGACAAAAGGCAGGCTGTGCCATTGCTTTTGTAAAATATCCTGATGAAAAAAGACATTCAAACCCAGTGCCACAGTCGCGATAATCACCGCCAACATAATGACCCCTAAATAACCCATTAATTGATTTTTGAGGCTGCGTTTTTGCTCAATAAACCATAAATGGTTAAGTGAAATTTCTATTTTATTAAAGAGGTTAAACACTGTGTAGAACAAAAAGAGAATGCCGATGCCGCCCAATAGCCCCGCTTGTGTGTTGTTGATAAATTGAAATAAGTAGCTAGCGACTTCCGCGCCCGCACTACCCATGGGCTGTAAGACTTGGTCAATCACGCCCTTGAGATAGCTTTCAATGCCAAAGGATTTTAACAGGGTGAATAGCACCGCTAGCAACGGCACAATTGCCAATAGCGTGTGATAAGTCAATGCGGTGGCAAACAGTTTGATTTTAGATTGCGTAACCACGCGAAACACTGCCAGCAATATGCGTACGATGTGCTCGCGTTTAGTGGGCTGAGGGTTTTGCCAAATGCGGCGCTCAAGGTTGCTTAGTGCGCTCATATTTTATTTTAATTCCTTAATATTAAAAACGGCAGTCAGCACGTCATTGCGAACAAATACCCAACTGCGATTTTAACTAATCGTCCTTGCGCTCAAACTCACCCTCGATAATATCGCTATCGTATTGACGGGAGTTTTGCGACGTTTGACTAAATGTCTGGTTTGAAGTGTACATGTGAAAACTGCCTTGCATCATTTTGGCGCTATTTTTGCGCATCAAAGCGACAAATTTCTCGCGCACCGCGGGAACCAGCCCCAAAAAGCCGACAATATCGGTTAAAAATCCCGGCGTAATCAGGAGTACACCCGAAATGAGCAAAACCAGCGCCTCTAGCAAGGCATCGGAGGGATTACTTTGTAAACTTTGCATTTTTCCCATGACGAAACGCCATTGCTGCCCCAACAGGCGAGAGCCTAAAAAAGCCGTAAAAATAATGATAAATAAAGTCATCCAAAAGCCAATGGCGGCACCCACTTTGGCAATGAGCACCACTTCAATCGCGGTGACTATTGCCATCAATAAAAAGAGTTTCATGCTTTTTCCTCTCGTTTCCCAACTGTAATCGAAAGCCGTATGATAGCGAAAAAATGCCCGCGCGTCATGGTGAATTCCATTGAGGACACGCCCTAGGTTAATCCGTCTTAATCACTTTAATCAAATCTATGGACACTTCTTCGGCGCTAAAACTACTTTCGATGTGGGTGCGCGTGCTGATTTTATAATCGGCTAAAAACTGGTTGAGCGCGGTGAGGAAATTCGAGCGCATGCCCACATACAACTTATCGCTCAAGTCCTTACCCGCTTCCATGCCCGTCGGGCTAAAGTCAAGCACATCTAGCCCCAACGAAGTCCGCACATCGCGCGCCAAGGCATTGACGCCAATCGCTCCCCCAGTTTGCAACAACGATGTCATGCCAAAGGCATCACTACTGGGCGGACGACCAAATAACAAATAGGATAAGATGGAGGCATCCGCCATTTTCGGGGTGGAGAACAATGAAATTTCAGGGTGCTGAACTGTCCCTAAAATATTTGCTCCGACGTGGACATCATCACCTTTGATTTGACGTGAGGTGCGGATGTCTAACGAAGGGTTGGTGATAGGGCCGTTGCCAAAGATAACTCGCCCGCGCTCGATAGTGAGCATTTGCCCATAAATACGCAACTCCCCTGTTTTTACCGAGATAGCGCCAGTTGCTTTAGGTCGACTACCTTGTTTGGCTTGCAGTTTGATACCGCCTAACAAGCGCGTTTCGACATCGGCACTGGCAACGCGTACATCTTTGCCCAATTTGATGTCCAAGGCCAAATCGAAGGGGCTGGGCTTGACGACTTTTTTCTTGGGGGCGTCGGGCAAAATCACATCCTCAGACACCGTGACTTTTGAGCCGGTACTTTCCGGAACAATCAAAGCCCGCGGGATAAGGATGTTACCGCGCACGCTGATGCCCTTGCCCATGACTACGGTAATATCAGGGCTAAGGGTGATTTGCAATTTGCGCGAGTTGGCGGCTTGGAAATTTTTACCTTTTAAATGAATGCTGCCTTGTTGATTGGCGGGGTTGAGCTCGCCATCAATGCTGAACTGTCCTTTGCCCGCTTTGGCTTTGCCTTTGAAGCCGATTTTATTGCCGTTTTTAGCAAAAATATCCAAGGTCAAGTCGCGCACCCGCGAACCAAACTGTGGCACATCAAAGGCCGTTTTGTGCAAGGTGATTTTGCCCGCCATTTGCAGGGCTTTTTTCGGATTGCCCGACACGCTCATATCGCCCGTCAAGCGCCCGTTAACCCCACTGAGCTGTGGCATGATGCTCTCTAAAAACTTCAAGCTCGGCGTGTTGATTTTTACGTTGGCGCGCACAGTGTCTCTGCCGATGTCGGGAATATCCACGGTGAGCGCCAATTTGCCAAGGCGAGAGAATTGGCTTTTTAATAGCGTTTTCAACTGATTGTTTTTCAGTGAAAATGCCGTATCAAACTGCTGAATGTTGGATTTTAAAATACCCGCGCCAGCAATAACGCTAAAGTGTCCTGTCTTAGCGGATAATTTGCCCGTTACCGTGGGCTTGCCACCTTTGAGGGCGATGTCGGCCTTGCCTGATAGCGCGGTATTGAGCTTAAACCGCTTGGGCAAGAAGGCATTAAAGCGCTGCGTTGACAAACGCTTGACGCTGACCTTAACGTTGCCATCCCCTTGTTTCAGACGACCCTGGGCGCACAATTTGCTAGGCGATTGCTGTAAACACAATGGCTTAAAGTCTAGCGCATCCTTAGAAAGCGTCAGCGCGCTGGCACCTGCTAATTGCCATTTGCCTAGGTGTTTATTGTCCAATGTCAGGGTATTGATGCGCCCTTTCCACGTTTGTGTACTTTGCTTAAAGCCGCCGCGCCCCGCCAGTAACAAGTTGGGGATGACGTTGTCCGTTTGTTTGGGGGCTACTACGGCGACCTTAAAACCGTGGGCGCTGAGTTTACCCGTTACCGCGGCGGTAGCGCGCGACAACTGCGTGTCGCCTGTTTTCAGATTGTCCAGTGTGGCATCAAGTGCCACGTTATCGCCGCGCAAATCTAGGCTGGCTTTGGCTTTCACCTGTGCGACTTGGTGGCTTTGATAGCCGAGGTTTTTCCCGGTAATATCGGCGCTGAGCGCAGGGCGCTGTAGGCTACCTTTGAGGTTAACCGCGCCCTTGAGCGCGCCGCGCAAATCGGGTAGCAATTGCTGTAATTGTGGGGCGTTAATTTGTGCGTCTAATTTTGACTGCCCTTGTTTATCCAAGGCTAGCAAACCGTTGGCGCTGACTTGGTTATCTGCAAAGGTGATGTTGACTTTTTGTAACTTTAGGGTATTCGCTAACTGCTCAAAGCGCAGTTTGCCGCGGCCTGAAAAAGTATGGCTTTGCAATGTGCCTGATAATTGGCGGATGTCGGCGGTGGCGACAAAATCTTTGCCACTTTGCCCCGCGGTAAAGGCGATATTTTCGCTAAGTGTCGCGGGGATGTCGGGATAAAAGCGTTGCGCTTGGAGATTGCGACTACGCAAGGTTCCCGACAGTTTGAATGGCGAGAGTTTACCCTTTGCCGCGGCATCCACGCTACCGCCTAAAGTGTTCAGCTTGACGGTAGCGCGGTAGGTTTTGTCGTTGCCGGTCACTTTGACTGCCACATTGCTCATTCGAGGGATGTCGGGAAAGCCTTTCACTTGTTTTGCCCGCGCCCGCAGTTGATAGGCGAGTGCGGGGTGCCAGCGTACCTTGCCGTTGAGTTTAATAGGCTGTCGATGGATGCTGGCGGTGGCGGTTAGTTGGCTGAGTGCCTGCAAATTGCCTTGGGTTGTCAGCGTCAGCGGTATGTTGCCTACGGTTTGGATTTGCGCGTTGGTACTGGCTTTCAGCTGATAGGCATCTAGCGTACCCGTTAGCGCTAGGCTAGTTTTCTGCAATACCGCGGACGGATTGGCGGCACTCTGCGGCCAACGCAGGGCGGGACTGTCTAGCGTCAACTGCACGGCTTTGTCGGCCAAGCGATAATAGCCTTTGCCGCGCAGTTGTTGTTTGGCTGCCAGTAGTTTGAAGGCTACCTCGTTTAAATCGATGCGCTGGCCATCAAAGCGCGCTTGCGCGTCGAGTTGCAATTTATCGGTCATTGGCGAATCGTAAAACAGCGCATTGCTAGTCTCTAATATGCCTGTATGGCTGTCGAAGTGGGCTTGACTATTGATTTCGGCTTTGTGAACGCGAAACATTGCAAAGGTGATGTCTTCGCCGACGATATGCGCGCTAAAGTCGGGCTTATCTAGCGCGCCTTTGGCGCTAATTTGCCCCAAAATTTCACCTGAGAGGTAAGGGTGTAGGTGGTTGAGCGTCTTGGCTTCAATGTCGGCTTTGAGGTCAGATTGCCCACTGCTGGAGTCTAGCACCACCCGCCCATTTGCGCGGATTTTATTGCCCGCGAGGTCGAGTGCTAAGCCGTCAACGCGTAGCTGATTGCTCGCCTGTTCAAAGTGTATGGCACCGCGACCAGCGATGGCATAATCCTGCACATTGCCCGATAGCGCTTCAATAACGGCGTGGGCGCTGAGTTGCCCTGCCTGTTGCTTGGCGCTTAATTGCAGGGTGTTGCTAATATTGGCGCTGACATTGGGATAAAAAGTCTGCGGTTGAAGGTTTTTAGTCGTTATGCGGGCTGTCACATCCAGCGGTGACCAGCCGCCTTGTGCTTGGGCGTGCATGCTGCCACCTAGGGTTTTTAGCGTCAGCTCGGCCTTGTTGAGCTGTTTGCTATCGCCGTCAATGGCGAGGGCAATATCCGTGGGTGGGATATTGTCGGCAAACACGTAAACGCCACCTTTTGCGTGGTAGCGTTGGCCATCGCCTTTGACGCTGATATTCAGGCGCTCAATGCCCGGCAAATGGTTAAACGGTGAGATTTTATCGGCTTTGAGCTGTGCTTGGTAAGCCAATTGCGGGTGCCACTGGGCTTTGCCTGTGGCTTTGAATGCCTGTCCGTTGAATTTCGCTAGGGCAGCAAATTGTTTAATCCCCGATAAGCTACCGTTAGCCGTTACTGCAAGGTCAAGCGTGCCAATGGCTTTGGTGGTGCTTTCGCCGTCAATCGTTAAGTGATAATCATCGAAAGTACCCGTTAGCTGTGCCGCGGTATCCGTCAAGGTAAAGGCGGGGTCGGTAGCCTGCTGTGGCCAATAAAAGGCTTGGGTGTTGAGGTTGAAATTCAATGTCCGTTCAGACAGCACGCATTCCCCGCGCCCCGTGAGTTTTTGTTTGGCCGTCAATAAATCCACTTGCAGTGCCGACAGCGTAGCGCGGTTGCCATCAAAGCCAGCCGCTAAGGTGAACTTCATTTTATCTGTGTCGGGCGAGTCATAGAAAATCTCGCCCTGCGTCTCAAATTCGGGTTTTGCCGCCCACTTGCCGTTGAATGCCAACTGACCAGAAACCTGCACATCGCTCAGCCCCAACGTGTCGCCGTTGAACTGGTCAATCACCAGTTTGCTGGTGAGCTGTGGCGTGTCAAACAGCGAAGACAGGCTGGCATCTAGTTGAAATGCTGACAGTCCCGAACCCTTCACTAAGAGTTTTAAGGTGTTTTTGATTTCGCCGTTGAGGGCAACATCCAGCTGTGCCTGTCCGTAGCTTTTACTGTTGTAGTCGGTGACACTTTGTAATTGCACGGGATAATTGCCCTTGGTCAAGGCCTCGCCCGTCAATTTCAGTTGGGTATCGTGTCCGTGGATGGACAAATCTTCAATCACCGCCTTTTGACCGATGTAGTTGACTTTTAAATGAATTTTATCAATGAGGATGTCGCCTGTTCCCGCGGCTTTTCCCGCGGTTTTGCGCGCAGTTTTCCCCGCGGCTTTGTTGGCTTTGTCATCTTGGAGCGGGCTTTTTAGTGTCAGATTGCTGATAAGTAAATCTTCCAATTCGATGTCAATCGGCAAGTCTAAATCGCTGAGTTGAAACGGTACTTGCCGCGGTGTGGGCTGTGAGTCCGCGGGAGTAATCATCACGCTGGTGTCGCTGATTTTTAAAGCGCTAATGATTAAGTTGCCATCCCATAGCGCGCTGGCTTTCCAGTCCAAAATGACGCTGTCACTGTTAATTTCGAGGTTGTTGCCCTTGATATGCAACTTTTTGATTTCCGTGCGATTGAGAAATTTCCCATTTACCGAGTCAATGGTAACCGTGTAGGAGGTATAGCTGTTGACCAGTGAAATCGCCCGCTTTAAACCATCCGTGGTATATAGAAAATAATAAGCGCTGCTGAATAGCACAATAATCAGCACTAAGAGCAGTAGCGTGAAGTATTTTAAAAATTTTCTCAATCCGCGCATGTGGGTCAGTCCCCGTCTGTTGATGACTGTTAGAATTCAGGGCCAATATTCAAGTGAACGCGAAATTTGTCACCGCGGTCTTTATCAAAACCGTGCCCCACGTCAAGGCGAATCGGTCCGATGGGTGAATAGTAGTGAAAGCCTACGCCTGCGCCCACTTTGACGGTGGCTTTGTCGGCCGAATAGGCATCGCCCGCATCGACAAATACCGCGCCCGCCATGGAATCGGTGAAAAAGTATTCATATTCGGCACTGGCGTAAAATAGCTTGTTGCCGCCGATATTGTCGCCACTGCTGTCGTGGTCGCCAATGCTGTTAAAGGCATAGCCGCGAATGGTGCGGTCGCCACCCGTGAAAAAGCGATAAGCCGCGGGCAGATGGTGAAAATCATTCACCCACGTGCGACCAATAGCGCCTGTGAGTTTGACTTTGTGTTGCTTGATTTTGCGAATGCCTTTGGCCTCGGCAACCGCCTGCAAAAAGCTCACATCACTGAGCAAGGATTCGTGCCCGCCCGTGACTTCTGCCTTTAACAAGGCACCGCGGGTGATGTTGAGCGGGTCATCGACATGGCGATAAGTCAGCGCGGCAAAGGGGGTGAGCAAACTAATATTGCCACCATCGTTACCTACGCTAAAATCTTCTTCTTGCCACTTGATGCCCACTTGACGTTCCCAATTGCCCGCGACATCGCGGTAGGCTGTCCCCATATTCCACAACGTGGAGTGAATGTCGCCGCCCTGGTCTTTGCTGAATTTGGCAAAGAGTTGGTAGTGGTCAGTCGCTGGACGCAGAGCAGGAATGCGATAGGCGATGCCTAGCTCTTGGTGTTTTTGTGAGACAAACAGCTTACTGTTAAATTGGTGTCCGCGGCGATTGACCCAGCGCCAGTCAAAATCGTATTTGCCGCGCACGCCCGTATCCGTGCCATAACCGATGGCAAAGGTGTGTTTTTTATTTTTTTTCGGGGTGAGAACAAAGTCAACAGGCACGGTTTTATCGGCTTTGACGGGCTCGGCAGACACATCAACCATCTTGACGTAGTTGGAATTGTACAAATCGCGCTGCACGTTGGCAATGGCTTTGGCGCTGTAGGGTTCGCCCGTTTGGTAGGTGATAAAGCGCTGGAACACATCGTCATCCAAAAAATCTTGCTTGATGCTGGTGTCGCCAAAAGCGTAGCGCTGACTGGTGTCATAGGTAACGGCAATATCGGCGTGCTGATAGTCTTTGCCCATGACAATTTGCTTTTTGGTGAAATGACCGTCAAAGTAGCCGTAGGTAGTGGCAAGTTTGGCAAGCTCCCCTTTAAAATCTTTATATTTCTCTTGCACGAGGATGTCGCCGGTTTTTATCGGATAGTCGTTGACTAATTGTTGATAGACATCTTGTTGCTCGCCTTCGCCTTCAATGCGAATGACAACTTTATCGGCGCGTACGGGCTTGCCGCGCTCAACGTCATAGGTCACTGTCCACAGCGCGGGCGTGCGTTGGGTGTTAACCGTCACTTCGGCGAGATAGTAGCCAAAGGGTTTGAGGGAATCTTGAATTTGCTGTACGCCTTGTGCGATTAAATACTCGCTGTAGGTAGGATTTTTCACCTGCTTTTCATCGTCAATTTCTAAATATTGCTTGGCATTTTCCAGTTGCTTATCGGCAAGTCCGTTGACGATAACGGTGATTGTGGGCAGTGGTTTTCCCTTATCCTCAGCACTTGTCTCCGCGGTAGAGGGCGCATCCGCGGTAGAGGAATTTTTTTCAGCTGAGGCATGACGCATAGCATTAGCCTCTAGAGCTTGGGCGCTAGAGGCTAATGACAAAAGGAAAAAAAAATAAGTTAAGTTTTTGAACATTGCGTATAAAACAGTTCGGTTCGACTACATCAGCGCAATTGCGCCCAATTCAGTGATGCGGGCTTTCAGTTGTTCGGCATCTTCAACATCAGATTTATCCAAAACCTTTAGCAAGTGCTGTAGCTGGGCGATGGGGTTGGATTTGACGTTTTCAAAAGCCTTGACTGCATTTTCTAGCGCCGTTTTCACCGACTCGCTATCTGCTGGTGCGGAGAAGCAGTGGAAAATTTGTTGGCTATTGATAAGTTGAATCAGCTGGTCGGAATCGCTAAAGTGACTTTCTAACACCAACGTGACAAAGGGCTGTACCTGTTTCAGCCTATCCATTAACGGAGAAATATTTCTCTGCTCAAATTCCATGTTAACAACGGCAACGGCAAATTCTTGGTGCAGTATGGCTTGTTCAAACTCTGCCTTATCTTTGACACAGGCAATGTCGTAGCGTGATTCATACGTTTGTAAAAACAGCAGGGATGATACGTTGTCTTCGTTGACATAAAGTACCGCGGGCTTATTATTTGTCGTACTGCTAATAGGCATTTCATCGACATCGGCATCGACATCTTCGCCAATCAGTTCAACGAGTCCGCCCTCTCCATTACCAATAAATTCTGCACCGTGGTTTTCTAAAGTCAGGGCAATATTGGTTGCTTGCTTGATGAGTTGTCGTATTTCATCAACATCCCACGGTTTTTTTAAATAGCGGAACACTTCGCCATCGTTAACCGAATTAATCACCGCGCTACTGTCAGCATACCCCGTGAGCAAAATGCGGATGGAGTTGGGGGAAATGCCCTTGGCGAAACTTAATAACTCCGTTCCCGTCTGTTTGGGCATGCGTTGGTCACAGAGGATAACGTGCATGTGGTGCTCTTCTAGCAAATGGACAAACTCGCTAGGAGACGTTGTGGCGTAAACATTATGCGTGCTACTAAACAGTGCTTTGAGGCTACGAAGAATACGCTTTTCATCATCAATGCAGAGTAAATTGGGTTTAATACTTTGTTTAGCTTCAGAGTTAATGGCGTTGCTAGTCATTTCTTGTATTCCTCTAAGTTTGTTTGTTTGTTTGTTTGTTTGTTTGTTTGTTTGTTTGTTTGTTTGTTTGTTTGTTTGTTTGTTTGTTTGTTTGTTTGTTTGTTTGTTTGTT
>PDWI01053521.1_pt1 | contig 10174 bp, 7 predicted proteins | sample 1430891 | NCBI WGS metagenome assembly PDWI01 (sample SAMN01162508, study PRJNA174530) | Oral metagenome, whole genome shotgun sequencing project. | biome: Marine environment; feature: Marine mammal; material: Swab sample of the gingival sulcus; isolation source: swab sample of gingival sulcus... | reverse complement strand
TAGCCGATGAACAAGGCAATGTTTATAACAAAAATGACCTAAACCAACTTCTTGAAGAAGAACGTAAGCAAAAAATCAGAAAAAGAGACGGATTATTAAACCTTAATGCTAGAGAAGAAAGAGAGGGTATCAAAACAGGCATTGCAAAAGGCACTAATCTTGAAGACCCAATAATCAACTCCTTAATCCCTATTAACAGCAACAATTTCTACATAGATAAAAACGGCAATATTGTAAATAGAAAAACGCAAGAAGTATTTTATGCAGATGAAAACGGCAATATCGTAACTAAAAAAATACAAGAAGAACTCGAAAATCAACAGCTAAGAGAAGAAGAGCTTAGAAAAAGAGGTTACATAAAACAGCCGAAAATCATTGACGAAAACGACAATATCAAAACAGGCATTGCAAAAAATACCAATTTAGATAACATACAATCGCCAACTATTGAAGAACCAACCCAACAAACCTTTAATTTAAATGATGAACTAGGCGGATTAATCCTAAAAGGCACTAACAAAAAAGGAAAGCCTACTACTGAAAAATTAAATAATGCCAAAATTACCGATATTCTGGAAGATGGAAGTTTTATCATTCAACCACTTAATACAAGAGGAAAAAAGGGAAAGCTTTGGATTAACGAACAAGCATATCATAATGCTAAAAACTTATACAATGAAGAACAAGCCAAAATAGCCGAAGAACAAGCTAAAAAAAATGCACCGCTTGACTTTAGAATGGGAGTTAAACAAGAGCAACAGCCAACCCAACTACAACAACCACGCACCCAACAAACCAAAAATGCCCTTATTGGTAAACAAAGCTATACCTTAATAAAAGGAAAAAGAGAACCTACCCAATTAAAAGTAGTAGAGGCTAAACAATTAACTGCTGATTTAGAGGGCGGACAATTTAGAGAAACCAACGACCCACAAAGACAAGTTAGAATTGAGAAAATGGCAAATGACATTCAGCCAACACTACTTGACGACATACCAAGTTTTGGTAACTCCGCCCCTATCTTAGACAATCAAGGCAAAGTTATTCTTAACGGTAACACAAGAACACTTGCAATTAAAAAAGCCTATGAAAATAACAATAGAGGTGCAAACGAATATAAACAACACCTAATCAACAACGCTGAAAAATATGGACTTACCAAAGAACAAATAAGCAACATGCAACAACCTGTCTTAGTGCGTGAACTACTAACTGACAAATACAGCAATGAAGAAATAGCCCTACTTTCAAACGAAGAGGGAGTAGCACAAACAAGTGCCTATGAAAATACCAAAGCCGACATTCACCGACTACCTAAAAATATTACCAACATAAAACTAAATGCTCAAGGTAGAATATTGGACAACAAAACCAATATAGATATTTTAAATAGTTTTTTAGCTAATTTCCCTGAAAGTGTCAGAAATGGCTTTAAAAGTAATGGTGGCATATACAACAACCAACTACTAGAACGTCTTAATAACGCACTATTATTCAGTGCATACGGAGATACTGCATTTACTCGTGAATTTATCGAAAACCCAGACCTAGACCTAAAAAAAGCAGTTAATGCCCTAGCTAGCCAATCAGTAAGTATTAATAATGCGAAGAAAGCTAATAACAGTAACGACATATCAGAAGAAATTGCCAAAGCCCTAACCCAATTACAAATGTTACTTGGAAAAGGTATCAATGTTGATGACTATATAAAAAATCATGACCTATTCAAAGGTGATGAAAAATTAAAACCAATCTCAAAATCATTTATAAAATTTATCAATGACAACCTTAACAACAAAACAAAAATAGCCAAGCTAATCAAAGATTATTATGCTATTCTAGAAAATTCAACTAGAACAGATAATCTGTTTGATAATGAAACACAAACCAAAGAAGATATACTTAACCAAGCCCTACAACAAGGAGCAAAACAATATGACTATGACCCAAAAGCATACGACCCAAAACACCCAAAGAAAGCCAAAGCAATGAACCAAGCGTTAAAAATGAACCGATAACGCAAAGCGAAGATAACCAAACCACCGAACAAGGTGGTTTTTTAATGGACGAAAAACAGCAATCTAAAAAAGCAAAAGCAACACAAGGCATTAAAGCATTGCTAAAAGACCATTTTAACAGCTTATTAGAACTTAAAAACAAAGGAAATACTCAAGCACTTAACGAATATTTAAAAACATATAATCGTCTTGCTCAACTTATTGGCGAACCTACCCTAACTGTTGAAGACATTCCTAATATTGATTTAAGCGATAGCAAATACAACAGTGCTATAAACAATTATAAATACTCTTTTGGTGGAAAAGATTATGAACACTTGCCAAGTTACAAAGGAACTAAAGCCTTTAGAACAGGTAAAATGCGAAATGGCGAAAAGAGAGTAGAAAAAGTTTATCCAACAAAAGATACATCAGATGTTGAAGTCATTCTACCTACTGAAAATGATTATGTACTTGCATTAGACGGCAACCGATATATATTATGACGTAATCCCAAGAGTTCTTGCTCAATATCGAGGGTATAAAATTGTAAAAGACACTCGTAATCTAATGCAATATGTAGAAAATCAAAATAAGGCAGAAGATAATCAACCAGTACAATTTAGCAAAGTAGCAAAACAAACCGCTAAACAAGCCGAAGAAAAAAACCTATACGTTGCTCATAACCTAAGTGATAAAAATGTAATCTTTGCACACGAACTAGGCGGACTACCTGCCCCTAGTATTGCTATTGCACGTTCTGACGTTTCTGATTTTGATATGTTTGGCAATATAACACTATTAGCCGAACCCTCATTGATTGAGGATATGCCAACATACAATACTGACATTCACAGCCCAAGACAGCCAAAAATACACTATAAAATAAACCATAACAAATTTAGCACGTTAGAAAATAAGCTAAAAAAATATAAATTAACTCAACCTAATGAATTTGACCTAATAGAAATTGGATTAGGCGAATTAATGCACAGTTCAGCAATGAAAGCATTATTTTTAGAAAGTATTAATAAACTGCCAAAGCTAAAAAAATCTAATGCTAAAGTTGATAACTTGGTTGTCAAAGCCTCGAAAGACTTAGAAAATATTGATATTTATGCAAAAGAGTTCTTTCAAAATAAAGTAAAAGATTTGTTAAAACGAAAAAATAAAGATTATACATCAAGGTTTTTTGATGAAAAAGACAACCTAAAAGCCATTCATAAACATTCTTTTCAATCTAAAGTTGATGATTATAACCACACCAAAGGTTATGACTACAACCAATATGAAAAAGACATTACAGATAAAATAAATAAAACAAAGAAAACTTGGCAAGAATATCAAGAGTGGACTGAAACACAATTTAAAGAAATTGTGGACGGCAAATATTTTGGAGATGGTGAAAGTATTGCAGATTATAATATAGCAAACATCGTTAAAAATATGACCGCTACTTTGAGTGATGAAAATTTAAAGGGTAATGCAAGCAGTATTCGCTCAAAATACGCAAAAGAATTAAAAACATTACGAGATATTAAGAATAATAGAAATGAAATTATCTCTAATGAAGAATTTGAAGTTATTACAGAACAATCCGAACAAGTTATTGATGAAACAATATCAGCATTAAAACCTTTTTACAAAGGTAAGATTTTTGATGATAATAGCTACCAAGAAGAAATTAGACAGCTTTTCCTTTTTGATATTAACACCCTTAAAGAAAGTTTTAACATCAATTCAGAAAGTGAAAAAATTATTAATGATTTTGTTAATTATTTTTCAGAAATACCTACAAAATACTTTGAAGTCAAAGCCCAAAGAGCCGTAACCCTTGACGAATTTAAAGTTGCCGTAGTACCGCAAAATGCCGACCCAAAAGCCGTTAAAATCTTGCGTGATGCAGGACTAACCATTAGAAGATATGACGACAGCAAAGAGGGCAAAAGCAGAAAAGAAGTCATTGCAAAACAAAACAAAATATTTTTTAACAAAACCAAATCCAAAAAAACCCACACACGCATAAGCAAGATAGAATTTAACAAGATTGTAGAGATACTTGTTAAACCATTTCAAGCATTATTACCAAACTTAAAAGTTATTCATAATTGGAATGAATTTAACCAACGCTACAAAGCACTAACAGGTAAAGAATTAAGTGAAATTCAATTTATGAAAGCGTGGCACGGTAGCCCACATAGCTTTAATGAGTTTTCTACTGACTATATGGGGAGCGGTGAGGGAGCACAGGTATATGGTTGGGGGCTGTACTTTACTGATAAAGAAGAAATAGCTAGAAGTTATGCAGAAAATAACACCTACACAGTAAGAGGCTATGATTATTATGACATTCCACAAAAATACCGAAGTGTATTACTTGATATAAGTAAGCATGGAATTGATGGAACAATTACTAAGATTGAAGAATATATCAGTGACTATGACGGTATAGATATGTTCAGCAAAGGAGTTGAAAATAACAAAGATAGATTAAATTGGTTAAAATCAAACAAAGATAAAATTGTAAAAAATCAAAACCTTTACCAAGTCAAAATTCACGGTGATAAAACCATTGATGAACTTAACTTTATGCGTTGGGATAAAAGAGCAAGTGATGATAATATTAAATTAATCAATAATGGCTTAAAAAATCTAGGCGAAAAAACAAGAAGGTCAAAAAATAAAATTACCGTCATTCATGAAGGATATACTGATGAAATATTTTTAGGCTATGGCAGTGATTTGTATTATGGACTAAAAAAATATTTTGGAAATGATAAAAAGGCTAGCTTATTTTTATTAGAAAATGGCATTGACGGCATACAATACCCTACCGAATATTTAAGCGACAGTAGTGACAAAGGCACATATAACTATGTTGTCTTTGACGACACAGCCGTAGAAATTGACAAACATATCCAATTTATGCGAACTAATGACGGTATTCCATACGGTGCAAAACTATCTGACGGAACAATCTTTATTGATGACCGATACCTAAATGCCAACACCCCAATCCATGAATTTAGTCATTTATGGGAACAGTTTATGCCGAAACAATGGAAAAAAGGTTTAGAAATCTTTAAAAAATCCTCAATCGGACAAGACATGTTTGATAAGTTGAAAGAAGAGGGGCTATATGAAGAACTAAGCGATGAGCAACTTTGGAGTGAAGCGTTAAACACCCACTTAGGCAACTATGGGGAATGGCAATACCACGCAAGCAAAGAACCAAAAAGCATAATGGGACGATTAAAAACATGGTTTGACAACGCCATTAAACAACTTGGTAACTACCTAACTAATAAAAAATTGCTACCTAAAGGCTTTAGATTAACCCCTAATACTCAACTAGAAGTATTCAGCAATAAAGTATTAAAGGACTTAATGAGTGGTAAGCCGTTGAAGGCTGAAAAGCAAGCCAATAATAAATCTGATATGCAACTTAGCCAACAAGAACAAGCTGAAATGGCAGAAGTACGCAGAAAATATCAAGGTACAGACCAATGGTTAAAAGCCCCTAATGGTGAAGATACCAATTTAACCGAAAGACAGTGGTTACAAGTAAGAACCCCTAGCTTTAAAAAGTGGTTTGGTGATTGGGAGAATGACCCTTCAGATTTAGATAGTTTTAGTGATGAGATAGGTGCTAATGGGAGCGGTACGAGAAAAGCTGTATTTTTAAACATAAGAGATGGCTATGTTGGTGAAGATAGTCCAAATTATGACATAGAAGAATTTATGGCAACTTTGGAAGATGGTGAAGATGGATTAATTCACTATTATGACGGTTTTACGGATTATACTGTAATCAACCCCAATCAAACGTATTGAAAAGTTAAAAGCAGATGAACCCCTTATCCTAGATAGCAATGCTTATAAAGGCAAATATGAACTTGACCCAAAAAGTGCTGATAAATGGATTAAAAATAATTTAAGAAAAAGTTACACCATTCCAGATACAAATGAAACTATTGATATAGTTGCTAAATCAGCTGAAGAAGTATTATCTCATAATAGATATGATGAAGCACATTTACGCAGTATTGCTCATATTCCTTCATTTATTAAAAATGCAATATTTATAGATGAACAACCAAACAGAAAAAGAAATGGAAAATTCGATAGTTATCGCTATTATGTTTTAGGTATAAAACTTGATGGCGTGGATTACACAGTTAAAATGGTAGTAGGTGTTAAACATGGTAAAAAATATTATGACCATCAATTAACTCAAATAGAAAAAACAAAGCTGATTGACCAAATAAATCAATCAGCTATGGGCTTTACACCAACGGGGGACGCACCTATACCGTCTTATGCCGAAATAAAGGATAGCAAACTTGTAGAAATATTGCAAGTAGAAAGCCCTAACAATCAAGTCCAATTCAGCAAACGCACAGAAGATGAACCATTAGTTAATCCGTTCGGCTCGGTCAATAGCGTAGAACAATTTATGCAACGGCTAAAACTAGGCGGAATTAGTTAATCCGTTCGGCTCGGTCAATACCGTAGAACAATTTATGCAACGGCTAAAACTAGGTGGACAACAATACACAGACAAAATGCGTATTAAATTTCAAGACAAATTTCTACCTATTTATCGCCTACAACAAGCAATCAAAGACAATGGCGGAAAACTAGAAATAGGTAACAACGTATATCTAGCAGAAGAAAGATACCAAGACAAAATTACCTATGACACTCTAGCAAAATACAAAATCAGCCAAGATGAACTTGATGAATTTTTAATGATGAGACATGCACCAGAACGCAACCAATACCTACTAGAAACAGAAGGAGTAGAAAACGGCTCAGGTATCAGCACAAAAAAAGCAGAAAAATACCTAGCCGATATTAAAAAAGACCCAAGATATAATGCCTTTGTTAGTGCCTCAAAAGTAGTTTATAAAATGGTTGCACTGCAACGTCACTTTATGAAAAAAGGCGGATTAGTAGACGAAAACACAGTAGATGAATGGCAAGACAGATACAAATACTATGGAAAGGATTTGCCACAGGAAAAGGCTACGACATCAGAGGAAAAGAAGTACACAAAGCAAAAGGACGTAAAACAATGGCAAAAAGCCCAACAGCCCAAGTTATAGCTGACCTATCCGACAAAGCTATCCGAATGCGTAAAAACGAAGTAGCCCAACACCTCAAGCGTTTAATGCTCGACAATCCCAATGCTGAATTATGGCAAGTTACAGACAAAATCCCCACTGATGAAAACTACATAGGTGTAAAAGAAAACGGCAAACAGCATTATCTCATCATCAAAGATGAAGATATTTTTAACGCAATAAAAGATTTATCCGTAGTCACACCTAACTATCTTATCAGCATAGCACGTTGGACACGCAGATTATCAGCCCTTAACACCTCACTTAACCCTGACTTTATCGCAACAAACATCGCAAGGGACGTACAAACAGCACTACTAAACCTAGAAGCCGAGCAAACACGCACAGACGGCAAAGCCTTTGGTAAAAAACTAACCCAACAAGTAGTGAAAGATTTAGCCAAACGCAAAGCATACAAAGCCATAAAACGCTACAATCAAATAAACGGATTATCACCAACTGTATTAAAATATGACAAGCCACCAACAGCCGAAGAGCAACAATGGCTAGACTACTATGAAGAATTTCAACAAGTCGGAGCAAAAACAGGCTTTGTTGATATGAAAAGCGTAGAAGAACAATACGAACATATTCAAAAATCTATCCAACAACAAGGCGGAGGATTTAAAAACAAAGCCATGCGTAACGTATCCGCCATTAATGAATGGGTAGAAGCCACCAACTCAAACCTAGAAAACATCACAAGGCTAACCGCCTATGTCAATGCAAGAAAAGCGGGCATAAGTAAAGAAATGGCGGGTTCACTTGCCAAAAACCTAACCGTAAACTTTAAACGCAAAGGACAAGTAAGCGGAGCAATTAACGCATTATATATGTTTGCCAATGCAAGCGTACAAGGCACATCTAACTTTATGCGTACCATGTACGGCTTAAAAGGCGAGGGAGTAACAGGTTTAAATAAAGCCCAAAAAATAGGCTTAGGTTTAGTCGCAGTTGGAGCAATACTTGCCGAAGTCAATCGCTATCTATCTGATGAAGATGATGACGAAGAACTATTTTATGACAAAATTCCTGACTACATCAAAGAACGTAACTTTATTCTTATGCTCGGTAACGGCAAAGATTATATAACCGTACCAAAACCTTACGGCTACAGCGTATTTCCCTATCTAGGCGAAAAAATCACAGAAGTAGCACACGGCAAAACCAAACCAACCAAAGCAAGTTGGCAAGTCACCAAATCACTCATGTTCGGTTTCTCACCCATTCCAATCAAAGAAACCGAACAAGGCTTAGGAACTTTTGCCTTTAAAAATGCTATACCAAGTATTGGAGCACCATTTGCTGATGTTATATTATTCAATGAAAAATTTACAGGCTCACCAATTCATACAGAACAAAGCCCATACCAACCACATAAAGCTAACGCTTATATGGGACGTGACACTACTAATGACTTCTTTAAAATGGGAGCAAAATTTTTAAATACCGTATCACTTGGCGATGAATATCATGGAGGAAAAATAAATGCTTATCCAGAAGACTTAAAATATCTTGCTGAACAATACACAGGTGGAGCAGGTAGATTTTGGAATATTAAAATAATTGGTGGTGCAGAAAAACTAGCCACAAACTCAGTAGAAAAAATTGAGCCGAGAGATTACCCCATTCTTAGCCGTTTTTATGGTGAATATCAAGAATATGGCGATATTCAAAAATTCTATGACAGAAAAGACGAAATAGAAATCGTTCATAGAAAATACAAAGAACACGATAAAAACTATCTGACTGACAAAGAAAAGAAACAGCTTGCTTTATACAGCAAAGCCCAAGCAGTAGCCAAAGCTAAGAAAAATATATCAACCGAGATATATAAAATCAAAAACAATGACAAGCTAACCAATGACGAAAAACGTAAAAAAATCGACAAACAAGAAGAACGTTTATGCAAAAAAATTGATGACTTTAACAAAAGCTACAACAGACAAATGGAGAAAGTAGAGAAAAAGAAATAATTTTTAATAAAATTTATTTATAAACAATTAATTAACTAAAAATCTGTTTCTTTAGAAAAAATCAAAATTGCTAAAGAAATGACAAAAAGGAAAAACTATGAACAAACAAACAGGGCGACCAATCCGAATTGACCGCACCATAGCCAAAACATGTTTTACGATACAAACTAACTGTAGCAAACCGCACAATCTAACTAAGCAAACAGATTGCCAATGCCCCAACACAACCACAGACAATATCAAAATACAAATTAAAAAAGCTGGTGACTGTAACCCACTCATTGAATATCTAGCTTTTGACATAGAAAATGACAAAGTATGCTTTTATTGGGACGACCTATTCTATAACTTAGACAAAGGGCGATACATAGGACAACTATTTATTAACGATAAACCACAAGCAACTGTACAATTTGACCTTAACAACAGCGGATTAACCCTAACCAATCCAACAAACATCAAACGACAACAGGAGATAAACTGTGAAGATTAAAGACCTAAGCAACTATCAACAAAAACTAACCAAAAAGTTAGCCAAAACCCATAAATCACTACCACTTAAAAACGAAAAATTATTAGAATTATTGGCAGATGACGGTGATTTTACCTACCTTGTCATCAATGACGGAGTAAACTTCGAAAAAGTGAAAGCCTACAACTCACAAGGTGAAATCTTAATAGAAAGAGGGCAAGGCGACACCCAACCGCAAACCTTTCCACAAGGTTCATGCGTAAAATTTACTTTAACTACAGAATACATCACAGATTTAGTCTGTAGTATGCCTGATTGCAAACCAAAACCACTACCTGATGATGAAGATTGTGGTTGTTGTTAGCGTTTCATCGTTTCATTTTCGTTTCATTTAGCGTTTCATTTCTTATAACAGATTGAAACAAAACTAATTATTATGAAACAAGCGTTTCATTTTGCACCTAAGATTATTCTAAGGTGCTTTTTTTATTTAAGGAATTAATTATGTTAGAAAAAATACCCGCTGAATTGGTGGGTTTCTCGCTAGCTGTATTTTTAGCAATAGTCAGAATATGGGGCGATGAGAGAGACAACAAATTTATG
>PDWI01010763.1_pt1 | contig 10174 bp, 8 predicted proteins | sample 1430891 | NCBI WGS metagenome assembly PDWI01 (sample SAMN01162508, study PRJNA174530) | Oral metagenome, whole genome shotgun sequencing project. | biome: Marine environment; feature: Marine mammal; material: Swab sample of the gingival sulcus; isolation source: swab sample of gingival sulcus... | reverse complement strand
CGCTATCGTATCTACTGCAAACTCTGTTTGTGTTACGGAACTGTCGGTGCTTTTTTTACCGAACATAGATCAGCCTCCTAATTGATTGTGTGATCAATAAGGAACAGCAATTAAATAAGTCGAATGAATGTCAATTGTGCTGTTCCTTAAGGCTGACGATGCAATTCTATCATCTATTTAATCGTCAGACCTGAGTCTGTAACCAAAAAGGTAAACATACCAAGGAATCGGCAAACGGCCGTTTTATCGCTTCCTTCAGTTATTTACACATTTTCACAATGTGGGTTACAACTTATGTGATTATAGCCTATTTGTAAATGTTTACTCAACCTGCTTCACGGAGTTTAAACATTTCGGGCGTCCCTTGATCATTGGTCATTTTGCCCCCACACCAAAATCGTTTAAGATCAACGGCAAATTGCGCCAAAGGATGGCTGTGGATGAATGAACAACGAATCGAGACAAATGAATCACCCCAAATCATGATTGCAGAATGCGTGGGGAATGTGATGGTGAAAAGTTGGCGGCAAACGGCCGTTTCCATTCAAGGAGCCGCCTTCACGACCGAACAAAATGGACTGATGCGCATCACCAGCCAGGATGATCTATTTTTGGCAGTGCCAGAGCAGAGCAGCATCAGCCTGGGCATCGTCTCGGGTGACGTCGTCATCAAGCATATCCGGGGCGGCATCACCGGTAATGATTTGCAAGGCGATGTCACCCTCAATAACGTGGATGCGGTGCAGATCGACCGCGTGGGGCAAACCTTGTCTGCGGCTGACCTCAACGGCACACTGAACGTGCAGCACATTGCGGGCAGCGTTGCCCTGCAACGTATCAGCGAAGTCAAGCTGGGCACAGTCAAAGGCAATGCTATGCTTGCCTACACGAACGGCACCGTTGACCTGCAAATGGTCGCAGGCAACCTGTCGCTCAAATCGATTAACGGTGATGTGGCGGTGGCCACCGCCTCACGCGATGTCCTTTTGCAAAACATGGGTGGGCACAACAACCTGCCTGCCGTTCAAGGCGATGTCTGGCTGGTGGGGAGCCTGCGGGCGGGCGAGCAAACATTTGTGGCAGAAGGCACCATTTTCGTCTACTGGCCGGAAGAAGCGCCGCTGCGACTCTTCGCCACGGCACCCCAGATTGACAACTTGTTACCCCTGGATTATGAAAACAAAAACGAGGCAGGCAAACAGGTGATCCTCACGGGTCACATCGAAGAAGGCAAAACGTCGCTCACGCTCAAATCGGCGCAGCGCATTGCCCTGAAAGCGTTAGGGCTTGAAGCCCCTCAGTTTTCACCCAATGAGTTTGTGGTTCCCCAGGAACCGGCTGGAGAACTAGAGCAGCAAGTGCAAACGGCCGTTCACGCGGTGTTGGCTGAGTCGGCTACGTTGGAAAGGCTAGAGGAACGGTTAGTAACGGCCGTTACAGCCGCCTTAACCGGCATCAAAATCCCTGAGCCAGAATCCACACCAACTGCCCCAGACCCCGCCGCTGCTGTCTCCAAACCGCCACCCGAACTCTACATCGTCGAATCCACCGAAAGCCGCACCCACATCCTAGCGCTGCTGCGCGATGGTCTCATCTCCATCGCCCAGGCTGATTTGCTGCTGGAGGCACTCGCGTCGTAACCTGGCAAAACTGAGGGGAGCCAACAACCAACCCAACGCCGCGCCCGCAAACACCAAGCGCAGAGGAACAAGAAAACGATGACAAAAGTAAAAATATGCGGAATCACCAACTTAAACGATGCTTTTGCTGCCGTCGATGCGGGAGCTGACTATCTCGGCTTTATCTTCAACCCACCCAGCAAACACGCCATCGCGCCACAGGCAGCCCAGCAAATCGTCAACGAGCTGCGCGACTACGGCGAATGTCCTTATCTCGTGGGCGTGTTTGTCAACAACACAGGCGAACAGATGGCGGAAATCATGGACATGTGCGACCTCGACTTCGCCCAACTGAGCGGTGAAGAAGTGCCTGCCCTCATTGGCGAACCCACTTCTCCCATTTTTGGCGTGGCTTACAAAGCGCTGCGCCCCGCCTCGCTCACAGAAGCAGAAGCAGACGCCGAATGGTATTTACCGCCCAACTACAAGGAAGAGATCAAAAGGCAGCAAGCTGCAGGGGGACGACCCAGTTTGCTTATCGATACCTACCATCCCATGCTGCGCGGGGGCATAGGCAAGCGCAACAATTGGGCACTCAGCGCCAAACTGGCACACGACATCCCTGGCCTGATGCTGGCTGGCGGTCTCAATGCCGACAATGTGGCCGAAGCAGTATACCAGGTGCGCCCCTACGCCATCGATGTAGCCTCCGGGGTGGAGACCGTTCCCGGCAAAAAAGACCACGAGCTGATGCGCCAATTTATTCAGAAAGCAAAAACGGCCGTTATTGAGTAGCGAACCTTTCCCAACCCTCAAAGTGCCAGGAAATTGGCAAGCTGCCTACATGCCTACGCTAAACCCACGATGCCTCCACTCCACTACAAAATTTTTCGACTGTAGGTTAAAATGCCAATCAGCAGACTTACTATCGCGTAAACTAAATCCTCCCAGTCATCCCCTCACCTTCGTGAGGGCAGACTCCGCGTAGGCAGAAATCCAGCTGCAATCTTGAAACACAAGTGCTTCCCTGCGCGGGCATGACAAATACAAGCACGCGCAAAAAAGGAGTTTCACATGAAAAAGATCATGGTTACTGGCGGCGCCGGATTCATCGGTGCCAACTTTGTTATTTACATGCTCGATAAATACCCCGAGTATGAGATCATCGTCTACGACAAGCTAACCTACGCAGGCAACCTCGACAACTTGCTTGAAGTCAAAGACAACCCTCGTTACCACTTCGTGCAAGGTGATATTTGTGACGCCGCAAAAGTGGACGAGACCATCCAGCAGTATCACGTCGATACCATCGTCAACTTTGCCGCTGAGACTCACGTGGATCGCTCCATTATGGCTCCTGATGCCTTCATCCAAACAGGCGTGTATGGCACTTACGTGTTGTTGGAAGCAGCCAAAGAACATGGCCTGCGCTACCATCAAATTTCCACCGATGAAGTGTACGGTCACATCCCCCCAGGCTGCTCCAGCCTGGAAACAGACAAGTTGGAACCGCGTAGCCCGTATGCAGCCAGCAAGGCCAGCGGCGATTTGTTAGTGAACGCCTATTTTGTCACTTACAATTTGCCCGTCACCATCACCCGGGGTTCCAACAATATTGGCCCATTCCAATATCCTGAGAAAGTAGTGCCACTGTTTGCCAGTAATGCCATCGATGGCTTGCCGCTGCCGGTGTATGGTGATGGCCAGCAAATGCGCGAATATCAATATGTGATGGATCACTGCGAAGCGATTGATCTGGTGCTGCACCAGGGCATATTGGGCGAAGTTTACAACGTGGGTACCGGCATAGAAATGGCCAATATGCAGATGGTGGAGATCTTGCTCGACACGTTGGGCAAATCCCATGACCTCATTCGTTACGTGGAAGATCGCCCCGGTCACGACCGTCGTTACAGCCTCAATGTGAGCAAAATCAGGGCGCTGGGCTGGGAACCTCACTATACCTCTGAAGCAGCAGTGCGGAAAACGGCCGTTTGGTACCAAGAAAATGAGTGGTGGTGGCGTAAAATCAAAAGCGGCGAGTTTCAAGCCTATTACGAAAAGCAATATGGGGAGCGGTTGCGAGCTGCCCAGACATAAACAGCTCTCGTTCCTATGTGTTTGCTTAGAAAGTCAACTACAGGGTGAGTAATCGCCTAAAATTGGGAAACCACTTAGGCAAATAGGAGTTTCCCATGACACGATTGTTCATCCTGTTATTTGTTCTTGTTTTTGTAGCTTGCAGCACAGATGATGGCATTATCGTAACACCACCGATAGCCACACCTGCGCCCAATGTGACCGAAGCTGATAGGCTTCAACCAACAAGCCCCCCCATCGAATCACCATCGGCAGACATTGTCACCACAACACCACAAGTAGCAGAAACACCACAAGTAGCAGAAACACCACAGGTAGCAGAACTAGCAGAGGTAGCAGAACTAGCAGAACCGGAACAGAGCTCAACTGACGCTGCCCCGCAGCCCACAGCCACAACCCACATACAATCGCAAATAATGGCCATTACCGACATCCAGCTTGCCCCTGTCATGACAGAAGGTCTCAAAGAACCACTTTACCTCACCCACGCCGGTGATGACAGGCATTTCATTGTCGAGAAACCAGGTCGAATTCGTATCATACAGCATGGAGAACTGTTGCCTGAACCATTCCTAGACATCACAGATCGCGTCAGGCCAGGTTCTGAACGCGGCCTTTTAAGTGTCGCTTTTCACCCAAATTACGCAGAAAATGGTTACTTCTTTGTCAACTACACCGATGGTGACAGAAATACAATCATTTCGCGCTTTCAGGTGACAGATAATCCTAATCTGGCAGATGCGACCAGTGAAACGAACTTGCTGACCATTCCCCAACCATTCCCCAATCACAATGGCGGACTGGTGAAGTTTGGTCCAGATGGGTATCTTTATGTGGGCATGGGTGACGGTGGTAATGCCGGTGATCCAGAGGGACATGGGCAAAATGGGGACACCTTGCTGGGCGCAATGCTGCGTTTGGATGTAGATGGCTCAAATGCAGAGGCTAATTATGCTATTCCCGCAGACAATCCCTTTGTGAACCGTGACATTCGCAATGAAATTTGGGCATTAGGCGTCCGCAATCCGTGGCGTTTCAGCTTCGACCGGCTCACAGGCAGTTTGTTCATAGCTGATGTTGGGCAAAAGGCAAGAGAGGAAATTAATTTCCAACCATCGAACAGTGAGGGTGGGGAAAATTATGGTTGGAATAGGATGGAGGGCAACAACTGTTTCCAGGAGGATAACTGTGATAGCAGAGGACTCATTCCCCCAATTCATGAGTATGCGCACGAGAACGGCCGTTGTTCCATTACAGGGGGTTATGTTTATCGAGGACAACAGTTCCCAGCGCTGGTTGGCCACTACTTCTTTGGCGATTTTTGCTCCGGTGAAATCTGGGCACTGACACCTGACTCTAACGCTAACTGGCATGAAACACTGCTCCTGGACACAGACTATAATATCGCCAGTTTTGGTGAAGACGTGAATGGCGAATTGTACCTAATGGATCTGAAAGGTGGTGTATACCAACTTCAGCCATAAGGGATAACGCTCCGCTCTCTACATTTTATCTTGTTGGCGCAATATGGGGCTAACTTTCTGTTTGTGCCACTGTTTCAAACAGCGGGTCTTCAATCACATCTGGAACAGGCGTAATCACAACCTTGTTGGTACCTTCGCTCCAATGGGGGATTTTAATAATTGGCTTTGGCACTTTAGATTTTTTCCCTTGAACATACCATTGTCCATTAACCTTAATCACTTTCCCTTCTTCCAAGTCCATGTCATTTATCACACGCACCAACATATTGTATTCACTATTGGTCATATTTTTCCCTATCTCGTTTGCCACAGTCATCAAAAGTCTCCCTTTCCGTTCATTGTAATCAATATGGGGCTAACCATGGACAAGAAATTACGTATCTTTCACACAAAGACCCAAATGAACTGGGATTCATGGCATTTTTTTGTTATGATGTAAAACATGGATTTCAACTCCCACCAAATACATTTAGACGATTCGCAATTTGTTGAAGATGAAACCCCATCTTTGCCAATTTACCTGGTATCGGGCAACATCGGGGCTTTGGGAGAGCAGACGGTACGTACTGTGCTGCCTCAATTCCAAGGCGTGCGTTGGCCAATCGTAAAACGCCCAAGGATATTAAAAATCGACCAGGTCGTTCATATTGTGAATGAAGCAAAAGAAACAAAAGGGATCATTATGCACACCCTGGTTGATAATGATCTGCGTTTGTTCATGAATCAGTATGCAATGGAAAGTGATGTCTTAGCCATTGATTTAATTGGGCAGCTCATGGAATTTTTGATGCAGAAGCTCGGGCAAAAACCGCTAGGACAACCAGGGCTATATCGGTATAAAAATCAAGAGTATTTTGACCGGATCGACGCCATAGAATACACACTCGATCATGATGATGGCAAGAATTCAGGCAGTTGGGAGCATGCTGAAATAATCATCGCGGGGCCTTCGCGTTTAGGGAAAACACCATTAGCCATATACCTGTCTGTGCTAGGGTGGCGCGTCGCCAATATCCCTTTGGTGCTGGGCATTCCGACGCCGCCCAAACTATTTGAGCTTGATAGGCGGCGGGTGATTGGATTAACGATTGAGCCCACTGAACTGCTTGCCTTTCGGCAGCATAGGCAAAATAACTTAGGTGTAAACAAGAAGTCTGATTACAATAATATTACTATCCTCCATGAAGAAATCGAAGAAGCACGCCGGATTTTCCGCAAAGGTCGGTTTAAGGTCATTAATGTAACCAATAAACCAATTGAAACAACAGCGGCGCAGGTGATAACGACCATTACCCGTCAACTCAAATCCTAGGCAGGAATTTCTCGCTAAAAACACCCGGCACGTGTGACGTTACTTTTTTGAGTAAAGTTGAGTTGGGTGGATAATGGTGTGAGGAGACAGCGGCATCATAAAAACGGCCGTTATCAATTTATGACCTCAGTAGTTCAAGATTCTGTGATTGACCGCCAGCGTTACCGGGCTATCCTCTCCTTCTTTGCCAGGGTAATTGCTCATTTCGTCTGGTGGGATATTTTCTTCATCCACATCCCCATCATAGGCGAAAAAGCCAGACAAACTCGCCCCCAACGTTACCGGATGTTAGCCCGTCGTTTTCGCCGATTAGCGGTCATGATGGGCGGCGTCATGATCAAACTGGGGCAGTTCCTGAGCTCCCGTGTTGATGTGCTGCCTTTAGAGATTACCGACGAACTTAAAGGGCTGCAAGACGAAGTGCCGCCGGAAACGCCGACTCGCATCTTCGCTGTCCTGAACGAAGATTTAGGAGATTTATCCCAACGCTTTGCGGAAATAGAACAGCAACCATTGGCTGCCGCATCCTTAGGTCAAGCGCATCGCGCCTGGCTGCTGCCCGAAGATGGCAGCTCAGCACATGGCGAACCGGTTGTCATTAAGATCCGCAGACCAGGCATCGAAAATCTGGTGGCAACTGACCTCGCCGCCTTGCGCATCGTAGCCCGGTGGTTCATGCGCTACCCTCCCATTCGCAAACGGGCTGATGTGCCGGCTCTCATGGAAGAGTTTGCACACACGCTGGAGGAGGAGCTGGATTACACGTCGGAAGCAGACAATGCGGAACGGTTTGCAGCCATGTATGCAGGCAGCCCCCACGTCTATATCCCCAAAGTATATCGAGAACATTCTAACGAGCGTGTCATCGTTTTGGAAGATGTGACTGCCATCAAAATTATTGATATGGCAGGCATGGAAGCGGTGGGCATAGACACCAAAGAGGTGGCCAGTGTCTTGCTAGAAATATATTTTGGCCAGATTTTCAAAGAGGGCTTTTTCCACGCCGACCCGCATCCCGGCAATCTGTTTATCCGCCCTTACCCTGATGATTTGTGGAACCAGAAAACGCACCAGAAACGGCCGTTCTGGCTCATCTTCGTCGATTTTGGCATGGTGGGCCGCGTTCCTGAATTAATGGGCAAAAATCTGCGCAAAATGCTGGTCAGCGTCTACCGTCGAGATGCCCCAGCCTTAACCGAATCATTTCAGGATTTAGGCTTCTTCCTGCCCGATGCTGACCTGGAGCGAATTACCGAAGTGCTGGGTATTATGCTTGATCGCATCTGGGGCCGAAAATTGCTTGATTTAGCACAACCCGATCCCCAGGAAGTGCAAGAGTTAAGCCGTGAATTTCGGGATTTGCTCTTTGATTTCCCCTTCCAGGTTCCCCAAGATTTCATCTATTTAGGTCGTGCCCTTGGCATGATCTCTGGGCTGGTCTCCCAACTCAATCCTGAAATCAATCCTTGGTATTATCTGGAGAAATTTGGGCGTGAGCTAATTAGTGAACAGCCTATGCCAACCATCACCTGGCAAACGGCCGTTGAAGCCATTCGCCCCTATATCGAGACACCTGAACAGGTTCGCCGCGTACTCAAAACATTAGAAAGCGGGCGCCTAAAAGTACACACAATTGATGATCAAGAAAGTAACCGTCGCCTGGAGAAAAGGATCAGCCAACTGAGCTGGAGCATTTTAGGCGCAGCAGGCATTCTTTCAACTACATGGCTCTATCTCCATCGAAAAGACAAAGAAGCGTAAAACACCTCTGCAACTTTGCCATCCGCCAGCTTTTACAGTCAGGACAATCTTATCAGCCCGCTCAATCAAGCGGCCAACGATTCTCGGATCACGCGGCGCACCTCCTTATTCTCAATCCACCACACCTCTGTGGCAAAGCGGTCGATAAAATATCGATCATGAACCACAGTGATGACGGTGCCTTGAAAACGGCTTAAGGCTTGCTCAAATTGTTCCCGTGACGGAATATCCAGATGGTTGATAGGCTCATCCAGCAGCAGCACGTTGCAGCCAGAGGCCACCATTTGCGCCAACGCCAAGCGAGTTCGCTGTCCAAAACTGAGTTGGCTGTTCAGCTTCAACGGCTCCTCCCCAACAAACAAGAAGTAAGAGAGAAATGTGCGCGTGGCGGTGTCATGGCCAAAGATGGGACGCAAAGTTTCTAACGGGGAAAGAGCCGGGTCAATATTCGATTGCTCTTGGGTCATATAGCCAAATTGGGCACTGGGTCCCCATTCTGCCACACCGGATAATGGCGTCAGGTACCCAGCCAGGGTGCGCAACAGCGTAGTTTTGCCGCTGCCATTTGGCCCGGTGATGACGATGCGTGATTTTGGATTCACTTGTAGGCACAGGTTGTTGAGTAACGGCCGTTCCCGTGTATATCCTACGCTCAACTCCTGCAGCGAAAGCACAAACTGCCCCAAATGCTGCGTCTGCCCAAAATCCAGCTTTAAACTGCGCATTTGCTTCGGTTTTTCCACACGTTCCTCATCATCCAGGTAACGTTCTAACTTGCGCTCGCGGGATTTCGCTTTTTTCGCCACCTTCTTAGCTATCGACTGCTGGTAATCTTTATAACCCTTGAGCTTCATCATTTCACCGCCCCGCCTGACTGAACTGGCTTCCCTTTCGGTGCGCACCGCTTGTCCCTTAACCCAGGCAATATCCTGTTTGACACGCCGGATTTCCTGCTGTTGATCCTGGTAAGCTGCCCATTGCTTTTCCCGTTCTAACCGGATTTGTTCTTGGTATGCTGTGTAATTGCCCGCAAATTCACGCACCGTTTTTTGATGTGGATCCAATGCCAAAATGCGGTTCACACTGCCATCCAAAAAGGTGCGGTCATGAGAAACGATAAGTACGCCACCCTGGAAATGAGCTAACCAGTTTTCTAACCACTCCAACATGCCAATGTCCAGATGGTTGGTCGGTTCATCGAGGAGCAGCAGTTGGGGATTGCCCAACAGCACAAAAGCAAGGTTGAGGCGTGTTTTTTGCCCCCCACTCAAACGGCCTACAGGCAAATCGTGTGGAATATCATCCAAACCCAAGCCAGCCAGGATGGCGGCAGCATGACCAGCATCAGCCTGACTTAGACGTTGCAAAATGTCGTCGTAACGCTGCTGGACGGTTTCATTGTCTGGCTGCCGCGCCAGGGCATCAGCCGCAGCCGTTAGTTTAGCTTCCAAAGCGGCAATGTCGCCAGCTGCTTCACCCACCACTTGTGCCACCGAAGCGGTGGCATCCAATTCAAAGCCTTGAGGCAGATAGCCAACCCGCAAACCTGGTGCCATAGTGACATGACCGCAAACGGCCGTTTCTTCCCCAATCAGTAAGCGCAGCAAGGTCGTTTTGCCACAGCCATTAGGACCAACAAGCCCCACCCGGTCGCCGGGATTGATGCTGAAGGTTACATTTTCAAATAAGGTTTGCAGGGCGAATGATTTCGCAAGTTGATGTACGGTAAGCATGATTTACTCCAAGTGGCCACCACGCAGTGGCAACGGCCGTTAGTCATCATAAAACTAAAAGAGCCGTCTAAACGGTCACAAAATAAACAAAAGACCTGGTTGGAGTAAACTCAATCTGTCATTCCGTATATCACCTCGCTGTTTGAAGTTGCCTTCAAGCATACA
>PDWI01010762.1_pt1 | contig 10174 bp, 9 predicted proteins | sample 1430891 | NCBI WGS metagenome assembly PDWI01 (sample SAMN01162508, study PRJNA174530) | Oral metagenome, whole genome shotgun sequencing project. | biome: Marine environment; feature: Marine mammal; material: Swab sample of the gingival sulcus; isolation source: swab sample of gingival sulcus... | reverse complement strand
TAACGCAAGCACAACAAGATATTGCAGACTATGTGAAGTATTATAACTTTGAGCGACCACATTACAAACACAACGGATTACCACCAATGGTGGCAATGACGAAAAAACCTTAATGTAACTCTTGATTTTTCGGACAGTATATATGCTCACTCTTTTTTTGCCTTTTTTTGGGAATGAAAATAATCATTAGAATTAGGTTTGTGTTAAGATAATGAATATTAGGTGTGTATCATCTGTTTGAAAAGATTCATTAAAAAACAGGTAGGGTTGCTATAAAATTAAAAAGATAATATAATCGTATTACGCTGTACTATGGTGTAATACAAAAAAGGAGTGCTTATGGCAACTTTATCACTCAGAGTTTCTGACGAAGAAAAAAATATAATAACTGCATTTGCAAAAGAACACTACCTCACTATTTCAGAATTTCTTTTAAAATCTGCATTGGAAACAATCGAAGATAAGGAAGATTCTCTGTTGGGAGAGGCAAGAATGCTGGATCTAAATAACACCGTAACGGGTGATTTAAGGCAATTAGCTGAAGAATGTGGTTTAAATTATGACGAAATATAAGATAGTCACTACTAAAAAATTTGATGAAGAGTTTAAGAAACTTGATAACTCTGTAAAAATTTTAATTTTAAAGTATTTTAAAAAATTAGAACATTCGGAAAATCCTCGGGCTTATGGAAAGGAATTATCGGGAAATCTATCAAGATTAGTTAGATTTAGGATTTCTAATTATCGTGTGATAACAAAAATTGAAGATGATAAACTAGTGATTTATGGCTTAGCAGTAGCTCATAGGAGTACGATATATAATAGATTGAAGCTTTAATACTAAAAGTAGATTTAGAAAAATAGGCATTTTTTTACGACTCAGTTTAGACTGGGTTTTTTTGTTGGTACAGTATTATAGATGTTGGTTCGCTGTAAGCGTTCTGCGTTAGCAGAATTTCTATTTGTGATAACAAATGGGCTGGCGTATGAGGTAAAAGCGTACGCTTTTATGCCATCACTCATACTATCCTGCCTGTATTAAATAATATAGTATTCTTCATAAATAAAGCGATTTTTTCTTTTATATGAAGAAAAAAATGGTGAGTGATTTGTTAAAGATGGCTTTATTTTAAATACAAAATGAATGCTGAAGAGTATGAAAAAAAAGTTTCTCTCAAATGGCATGCTTTTGAAAACCCCGTTATATTTTAGAGGGTTGGTAGATGGTAAATCATTAGGGGCATTTTTTATTTTTATTCCTAATCCAGGGTTGGATTATTCCCTTCATGAAAGAGTTGCAGATGAATTAAAAATGAAGATTGACAGCAATCCTGGTTTACTTGAAGAAAATAAACATGCTCCATCATTTCCTTTGGGGGATACAAAAAACTTTGTTGGATACCACCCGTCTAATCCAAACTGGATCATAAGGTATGATGGCAAAGTATGTGATTTCAAGATGCAAGTTTTGAAAAAATGAGGATATTTATTGACGAATATATTTCTAATATAATAGAATATTTATTCACGATATGTGTTTATACGTAAACACACAGGTTTTAAATCGAAGATCATTAAAAACTCGTATTAGAAAACGCTTCAGTGTGGCTACACTGAAAGGCTCTGACGGTTGCCTAGACAACAGTTGTCGGCTTAAATGCTCATGTGCTAGACGGTAGCCATGCGAACAACCCAATACTTAAATGCTTGGAAGTCAAGGAAAATTTTATCTTCACAAAGAAGGTATAAAGATGCGTGTGATGGTCAAACGCTGTTCCAGCCTATCTAAGATAGGTAATATTTGTGGTAGTAGGGAGAAACCAATAAATCCATCAGTAGTTACTTGACGAAGTAACTAGTCCCTTTCTTAAGAGAGGGCAAAAAAAGCGTATTCATCATTTTTTTTGATGAATATTTTTTTTCTTTGCATCAAAAAAACGGCAAAATCCCCCTATATCCCTTTTTGTTTTAAAAAAAGAGATTTAGGCGGTTATTAAAAAGACTCCTTTTTAAAGTAACATTAAAACTCAAAAAGTAAAATCTTTTTTGGCAAAAAATACTGGCGGAAGCTGTGAGATTCGAACTCACGGAAGGCGCAAACCTTCGACGGTTTTCAAGACCGTTGCATTCAACCACTCTGCCAAGCTTCCTTATGGTGCACTCGGCCGGAATCGAACCGGCACGGGCGTAATGCCCGAGAGATTTTAAGTCTCTTGCGTCTACCTATTTCGCCACAAGTGCTTAAAGTGGTCGGGACAGTAAGATTCGAACTTACGACCCTCTGGTCCCAAACCAGATGCGCTACCAGGCTGCGCTATGCCCCGACTGAATCCGTTCAATTACCGAACGAAAATGAGATTTTACGTGCTTTTTTGATTTTTGGCAAGTGTATTTTTTATAAAATTTTATAAATGTTGCTTATACAAAACAGGAGAGTGAAATGGTGTTTTTTTATTGTTTAAAAATTAAATGCTTATTGCTTTACTCTAAGGACATAAAAAAACATCACCTATATGAGTAAGGTGATGTTTTTGTGCATTGCGTGTGTTTTATGGGGCAAGACGTTTGGTTGTCCATTGCTCATTTTCTTTGATGTACATGATGCGATCGTGCATACGTCCCGGACGACCTTGCCAAAACTCAATGGCATCAGGTGTAATTAAGTAACCACCCCAGTGAGGAGGTCTTGGTACTTCAACACCTTCAAATTGAGCTTCATATTTTGCTGCACGCTCCTGAATCTGTTCGTGTGTTACTTCTTGACTTTGTAGAGATGCCCATGCGCCAATTTGAGAGCGACGTGGACGTGTTTTGAAATAAGTATCAGAATCTTCCGCGCTGATTTTTTGTGCTAAACCATGGATATGCACTTGTCTTTGTAAAGGTAACCAGAAGAATGTCATGCAAACGGCTGGGTTGTGTTCAATGTGCTCACCTTTAGCAGAATGATAGTTTGTAAAGAATACAAAACCTTTATCGTTCCATTCTTTTAATAGAATCACTCGAGATGAGGGACGATTGTTTTTGTCCATAGTGCATACATGCATTGCATTTGGTTCTTGAATGTCAGCATTTTGAGCCTGTTCAAACCAAGTGGCAAATAGATTGATGGGATTTTCTGGGATTTGACCTTCAAGTAACTCAAACATGTCGTAGTTTTCTCGAAGATGATGAATTGATTTTCCTGTCATGAGCAGTCTCCTTGTTTTGATGAATATCAACATTTGCTTGAAGTCCTTATTTTACCATGCGTCATGATGGGAAAAGGTCTATATTTGTGTTTTTGAGTGTAAAATATTTTTTCAACTAATGAGTGTAGATGGGTGAGTGTTTTACTGATTTAGTTTTATAATCACTGCTTTTTATCTTGTCGTTTTGAGGGGCAATCCGTTACAATGAATGTATGAAATATACAAATTCACTCGATGTTTTAAAACAGGTGTTCGGTTATGATGAGTTCCGAGAGGGACAAAAACAGGTTATAGACAGCATTGTCTCTGGTCAAGATGCCCTTGTGTTTATGCCAACAGGGTCAGGAAAATCCTTGTGTTACCAAATCCCCGCATTGATTCGTGAGGGCGTGGCCGTTGTTATCTCTCCATTGATCTCCTTGATGGAAGATCAGGTTTTAAAGCTTCAACTCAGAGGTGTTAAAGCAGCATGTTTAAACTCTAATTTAAGTGTGGACACACAATCAGCTGTTTATCATCAACTCCAGAATGGGGCATTGGATTTGTTGTATATGGCACCTGAGCGTTTGTTGATGACCTCAACTTTGAATGTATTATCTTCTGTAAAAATAGCGCTGTTTGCCATTGATGAAGTGCACTGTGTGTCTGCTTGGGGTCATGATTTTCGTCCTGAGTATTTGGGTTTAGATATTTTGCATCAAAAATGGCCAAATGTTCCACGTGTGGCATTAACAGCTACTTCAACACCAAAGACAACACAAGAGGTGAAATCACGCTTATTTTTACAAAATGCAAAGCAGTTTACTCTCAATTTTGATCGCCCAAATATAGATTACCTTGTTGAAGAAAAAACAGATGAAAAATCACAGCTGTTGACTTTTTTAAGTCAGCACTATCGACAAGAGACGGGCATTATTTATTGTCATTCACGTAGTAAAGTAGAGCGTATTGTCGATATCTTGAAACAAAATGGTTATCATGCCTTGGCGTATCATGCAGGATTAGATCCTGAAGAGCGTCGAGAAGTTTATCAAGCATTTGTCCAAGAAACACGCATTATTATTGTTGCGACCGTTGCGTTTGGTATGGGTGTGAGTAAGCCAGATGTACGATTTGTGGCTCATTTAGGTTTGCCAAAGACATTGGAGCATTATTATCAAGAAACGGGTAGGGCGGGTCGAGATGGTCAGCCTGCTATTGCATGGCTACTGTATAGTTTAGGTGATGTGGCACAACAATGGTATTGGTTGGAGGTGTCTGAGTTATCCTCAGAACGTAAAGCGTATGCAAAATCAGCATTCATGGCCATGTTAGGATTTTGTAATACCGAACAATGTCGTCGAGGTTACTTGCTAAACTACTTTGGTCAGTCATATTCTCAATCAAATTGTGCTCATTGTGATCTATGTCAAACACCACGACGGGTGATGAATGGAACCATTGCTGCTCAAAAAGTATTGTCTTTGATATATTGGCTTCAAAAAAATTATCAAAAAACCTATGGGGCAAGCTTTCTGATTCAATTGTTACAAGGAAAGAAAACAAAGAAAGTCTTGGAGCAAGGTTATGACAAGATTAGTACTTTTGGTAAAGGGCAGGAGTTTGATGTCATGACATGGTCTGCTTTGATTCGGCATTTGTTTTTCTCTGGTTTTGTTGGTATGGACGAACATAAAACGCTTTATCTCTTGGATAAGAGCCTGTCTATTCTTCGTAAAGCAGAGGAAGTATGGTTCTGTCCACCGATTTATGCTTCTAAAAATTCGTTGCCTGCTTTTTACGCATATGATTTAGGTTTTAATGATGATCAAAAGTGTCTTCAGTTGCGTCTTATGGAGTGGCGTTCTCAAATTGCGCATAAAGAAGGCGTACCACCTCATCTTATTTTAGAGACAAATATTTTAAATGATATTGTTTTGATGAATCCACATACATTGAGTGATCTGCGTGGAATCTCAGGGGTGGGGCAGTTATGGGTGACACGTTATGGTGAGTCTCTTATGCAAGTGTTACGGTTATCAAATGATTTTTGAGCTATTTTACTTATTTTTTGTTGCACAATAGCCACTCTTTGATTGTGGTTAAGGCTTTCCTGCCCTTTTTCTGTTGTTTTTCTCATATTTTTTTTGAAATGTATGTTTTTGCTGTTTTCTTGGCAAATTAATGTCTTCTATTATTTTCTGAACTAATCTATAGTCTATATTGTTTTTTATAGGGTTTTTACCTATACCAGTCAATATCTTCATTAATTGTAAAAAAATGTTTTGTTTTTTGTTTTTTTATGTCTTAAATTTTTAAAATTTTTATCATAAATATATTATTTTCATAACTCACTGATTTTAATTGGTTTTAATAATTTGCATGTTTTTTGTAAAATGTATCAAAATTTAACTGCTTTTGTTGGCACATAATTTTTGAAAAAATGCATATAATGATAATGGTGTTGATAATCCTTCTCGTTTGCGGGTTGTCTATTTTCAAGTGAATATTTTTTTAATTTATTGATATTAAAAATATAAATTTTTATTTTATGAGTAAAAGCAGTATTTTTTTTACCTGAAAAGAAAAGAATTTTTACACTTTGTTTTTTTGAAAAATAGGTGTGATTCATTGCATTGGTTTTTTTATTTCTTTATAATATTTTCTCAAATGACTAGTGTTTTTGTCATTTTCAGTAGTGTTTAACAATTTTATAAATGGTAGTTTTTTTTAAAGGAGAGCGTTAATGCGTCATCTTAAGATTGCAGCCTCAATGGGTGCAAGAAGCTATTTCAAGACACAACGAGAAATGATTGAACTTCAAGGTTCTGATTTCACTGACGTTGCTGCAGTGGTTCTTACTTCTGAAGAAGTGGACATGATTGAAACAGTTAAAGCAACTGGTTTTGGCACACCAATCTTTTTATTGAAAACAGATCCTTCTGTTAAAGTAAAAGATTTAGGTGGTGTAAAAGTCATTAGCTGTGATTTGGCTAATGTTACTTTCCATAGCCGTTTGATTGAGAATGCAGCAGACACTTATGAGAAAAGTGTTCAACCTCCATTCTTCAAAGAATTGGTGGATTATGTTGAATCAGGTAACATGACTTTGGCAACACCGGGTCATCATGGTGGTCAATTCTTCCGTCGTCACCCAGCAGGTCGTTATTTGTTTGACTGGTTCGGTGAAGAGTTATTCCGTTCTGACATGAGTTCTTCTGACGTTCGTATGGGTGACTTATTGATTCACGAAGGTGCACCATATGATGCAGAAAAATATGCTTCTGAAGTATTTAACTCAGACTTTACATTCTTCGTAATGAACGGTACTTCAACATCTAACAAAGTGGTATGTAATGCGTTATTACACCCAGGTGATGTTGTTCTATTTGACCGTAACAACCACAAATCATTGCACCATGGTGCGTTAGTTCAAGTTGGCGTTAAGCCAATTTACTTAGAAACATCACGTAACCCATTTGGTTTCATTGGTGGTATTGATGATCACTGTTTCGAAGAATCTTATTTGCGTGAAGAGCTCAAAAAAATTGCGCCAGAAAAGGCAAATGAAGAGCGTCCATTCCGTATCGCATTGATTCAATTGGGTACTTATGATGGTACGATCTACAATGCGCGTCAAGTAATCGATCGTATTGGTCATCTTTGTGACTACATCTTATTTGACTCTGCATGGGTTGGTTACGAGCAATTCATTCCTATGCTAAGAGATTGCAGTCCATTGTTGTTAGAATTAGGTCCTAATGATCCAGGTGTGATCGTTACTCAATCTGTTCATAAGCAATTAGCAGGTTTCTCTCAATCTTCACAAATCCACAAAAAAGACAGCCATATTAAAGGTCAAGACAGATACTGTAATGACGACGTATTCAATAATGCGTTCTTGTTACACGCTTCTACTTCTCCATTCTACCCAATCTTCGCTTCTCTAGACGTGAACGCTAGAATGCACGCGGGTGATGCTGGTCGTAAGATGTGGAAAGAAGCGGTTGAAATTGGTATCGAAGCGCGTAAAGAGATCGCTCAACGTTGCCACTACTTAAAACCATTCGTTCCTACTGAAGTTGATGGCAAATCTTGGTTTGACTACTCTACAGAAGAGTTATCAACAAATAACAAATTCTTCCGTATCGATCCAAAAGCTGATTGGCACTGTTTCGACGGTTATGGTGAAGGACAGTACTTGATTGACCCATGTAAATTATTGATTTACACACCAGGTATTAATCGTCAAACATGGGAATACGAAGACTTCGGTATTCCAGCAGGTTTATTGTCTAACTACTTGCGTGAGCATGGTTTGACACCTGAGAAGAGTGACTTGAATTCTATCTTGTTCTTGATGACACCAGCTGAAAATGAAACAAAACTACAAAACTTGATTTCATTGTTGGTTCGTTTTGAAGAATGTATCGACAAAGATTTATTATTATGTGATGTATTGCCTAAGATTTACTACGCTAATGAAGAGCGTTACAAAGGCTACACAATGAAACAATTGTGTCAAGAAATGCATGATTTCTACAAATCACGTAAAGTAAATATTTTACAAAAACGTTTATTCCGTAAAGACTACTTACCTGCATACGCTATGTGTGCTAAAGATGCAAACTTTGAGTTTGTAGCTGGTAACTGGGAAAAAGTAACACTTGATAAGATTGAAGGTCGTATCGCGTTAGAGGGTGCGTTACCATATCCTCCAGGTATTATCACAATTGATCCGGGTGAGCGTTGGAGCGAAACAGTAACAAATTACTTCCGTGCATTGGAAGATACAATTAACTTGTTACCTGGCTTCGCTGGTGAGATCCAAGGGGTTCACTTTGAGAAAATCGACGGTAAGACTCGTGCCGTTGCTTATGTCTTAAAAGATGAATCTGTCTTAGAGAAATATAACAAATAATTTTTAATTGTTTGTTAAAGTGTAGGTCGGTGTTTTCCGGCATCGACCTATCTCATATAAAAGTTTGAGGAGTTATTATATTATGAGTAATACAAAAAAAATGGGTGTTATGCAGCTGACTATTATTACAGCTGTTAACATGATGGGTTCTGGTATCATTATGTTACCAACAAAATTGGCAAAAGTAGGTACTATTTCTATCTTGTCATGGATCGTTACAGCGGGCGGTTCTTTATGCTTGGCATACTGTTTCGCTTTATGTGGTATGTATAGCCGTAAAAAAGGTGGTATGGGTGGTTATGCTGAAGAAACTGGTGGTAAAAACGCTAACTTCATCGCTAACTATACTTATGCATTCTCGCTAATTTTAGCGAACGTTGCGATCGGTGTATCTGCTGTTGGTTACGGTGTAGTATTCTTGAAATGGGTTGGTGTTTTAGATATGAGTTTCGCGTTAAGTGGCGTGGTTACTGGTATCGCAACAATCGCTTTATTATGGGTTACTACAATTGCTAACTTCGGTGGTTCTCGTATTACAGGTCGTATCGGTTCATTCACTGTATGGGGTGTAATCGTTCCTGTAGTTGGTATCAGTGTGATCGGTTGGTTATGGTTCAGCCCATCTCTATATGTTTCTTCATGGAACGTAAATGATTTGCCATTCAGTGAAGCTGTTACTACATCAATCACAATGACATTATGGTCATTCTTGGGTCTTGAGTCTGCATGTGCGAACTCTGACGCTGTAGAAAACCCAGAAAGAGACGTACCTATCGCTGTGATGGGTGGTACTTTGGGTGCTGCGATTGTGTATATCGCTTCTACAAACGTGATGGCTGGTATCTTGCCTGCTAATGTATTGGCTAACTCTACAGCGCCATTCGGTGAAGTATTCGCATACATCATGGGCGGTGCGGTAGGTACAACTGTAACTGGTTTAATGGCTGTTGCATGTCTTGGTTCACTATTAGGCTGGCAGTTCACTACAGCACAAGTATTGAAATCTTCTGCTGACGTTGGTTACTTCCCTAAAGTGTTCGGTGAAGAGAACAGCATGGGTGCTCCAGTGAAAGGTATGATCATCATGACAGTGATCGAAACTATCCTTGCGTTCTTCACTATGGATGACAAATTGGCTGAACAATTCTTCGCGATTGTTGACTTAGCGGTTGTAACTAACTTGGTTCCTTACGTATTGTCAATGGCTGCATTACCATTATTGTTAAGCAGAAAACGCATTTCTGGTGGCAAACGTACAATGATTCTTGTGATCAACTTCTTAGCTACTGCATATAGCTTCTACGCATTGTATGCGTCAGGTCTAGAAGCGTTAGCTTACGGTAGTATGATTACATTCGCTGGTTGGATCATTTACGGTTATGTAGCTCATCGTTTCGATGATGAAAAAGCAGCTGCTTAATTGTAGATAAACACGAGTCACGTGTGGTGTAAACTACACAAATAGTCAGGCAAAGCCAAAAAGTTTTGCCTGATTTTTTTGTATATCTGGTTGAGGTGATATTATCTAATTGATTTTTTTATAAAAATTCTATTTTTTTTGGGGGGGGGTATTTTTGAGTGAAAAACAGTAATATGGTATCTAATTATTTATAACAAACTTAAACAGATTTTTGTATTTATTGCGTAAATTCAGGTAGAATTAAATCGTAAGTTCAATATTGAAGTCTAGCACTGTTAGGATAGTAATAGAATCGTAAAATTTACTATACTGCATCTGATTGTTGAATTTGCCTGTATTTTATTTTTGGAGAATTTTATGAAAAAATTAACTTTAGCTTTAGCACTTATGACATTTGGAATGTGTACTGCATCAGCGGCAGACTTGAATTTAAAAAAGACGGGTAAATCTTATCTAGTGGGTTCTATCGGTCATAACTTGGGTGTTAATTATGGTTGGAAAGTAAAAGATCGCTTGGATGTAGAGCTGGGTGCTCGTGCTGGTTGGTCAGGTCTCCCGGGTGTGTTTTTAACGGGTGGAATTGTTTATACATGGCCTGATGTAGCCCCTAAGTTTGATATTTCTGTCAAAGGTACTTTGGTGGCTGGTGGTGGTGTATATGGT
>PDWI01010761.1_pt1 | contig 10174 bp, 10 predicted proteins | sample 1430891 | NCBI WGS metagenome assembly PDWI01 (sample SAMN01162508, study PRJNA174530) | Oral metagenome, whole genome shotgun sequencing project. | biome: Marine environment; feature: Marine mammal; material: Swab sample of the gingival sulcus; isolation source: swab sample of gingival sulcus... | reverse complement strand
AGATTCGGTAAAGAGGACGGTCAAAGGACCGCACAGGATCATTCGGGTTCCCGGAACCTGGATGGGGCTGCATTCAGGCTCGCCATGGAGAGGGAAAACCTTGGAAATCTCTGAAGTCAGGATCACCCTGCGGGATGACAATAAGTTGAAGGGTTTTGCCAGCATCACCCTTGAAAACGCCTTTGTGATACGGGGTTTGAAGATTATCGAGGGAGGGGCGGGGCTGTTCATCGCCATGCCCAGTCGCAAACGCAAAGATGGGACCTTCCAGGACATTGCCCATCCCATCAACATGGCCACCCGGGAGTGGATGGAAAATCAGGTGATCGCCGCCTATCGGCAGGAGATCCAGCGGGTGGAGCGGGGTGAAATCCCACCTCCGAGCCGTCACGCCGACTACGATGACGACGGCCACGAATCCGTGATGCAGGAAAAATACTAGCCTGCGTTGAATTTCCGTAAAAATGGTCTATTGTTCTGCTGTCCTGCTTTTGGCGGGGTACCGGTTGGGGCGTAGTCAAGCGGTAAGACACATGGTTTTGGTCCATGCATTCGCGGGTTCGAATCCTGCCGCCCCAACCATTCTCCAAGGTCTTGGCCATTTGTGAAATCCCGGCCATCTGTGAAATCTCTGTAAAATCTCTGTAAAATCCCAGTCTCTCGCGAAAGCCCAGCCACCCGCTCAAACTATCTCTCGGAAGGGTCCTGCACGATGTACAATGAGCTGGTCATTATTTCCGGCACCGCTCACCGTGAAATGGGTGAACTGATCGCCAAGCACCTCAATCTCAGCCTCCTGGAAGTGGAGGCCACGCGCTTCTCGGACGGCGAAGTCAGTATCAAGATCATGGAGAACATCCGCGGCACGGATGTTTTCATCGTTCAGCCCACCATGCCGCCGGCGGAAAACATCATGGAACTGCTGCTCATGATCGACGCCGTGCGCCGGGCCTCCTGCCGCCGGGTCACGGCGGTCATCCCCTACTTCGGTTACGCGCGTCAGGACCGCAAGGACCAGCCTCGGGTGCCTATCGGTGCCCGTCTCATGGCCAATCTGATCACCACCGCGGGGGCGGATCGGGTGCTGACCATCGACCTGCACGCCCCCCAGATCCAGGGCTTCTTCGATATCCCTCTGGACCATATCTACTCCGCGCCGGTCCTGTTGAGCCACTTCGAAGATCAGGATACCAGCAACCTGGCGGTGGTTTCTCCAGATGTGGGCTCCATCAAGATGGTCCGCAGTTTCGCCAAACGTCTGAACACCGGCCTGGCCATCATCGACAAGCGGCGGCCCGAGCCCAACAAGGCCGAGGTCATGAACTTCATCGGGGACGTGCAGGGCAAGGATGTGGTGATCTTTGACGACATGATCGATACCGCCGGCACCCTCACCGATGCCGCCCGGGTGTGCATGGAAGTGCAGGGGGCCCTTTCGGTGACGGCGTGCTGCACCCACCCGGTCCTTTCGGGCCCGGCCCTCGAGCGGTTGAACAAATCGCCCATCAAGGAAGTGGTCGTCAGCAACACCATACCCTTTGATCGCTTTGATCAGTGCGACAAGATCAAGGTCCTGGACATGAGCCACCTGCTGGCGGATGCCATCGAGCGCATCCATCTGGAGAAGACCGTCAGCGCCCTGTTCCTGTAGCCTGGCGTTTCCGGCTTGACAGGACGGCCGCGCGGTGTTTTTTTTCGGTTCCTTTTGCGGGGATGTCCGTATCCGTCTGCGGTAGCGCGCCCATGGATGGCGGCACGAGCATCCTCACCCGGGCCAATGGCCAAAAGGTTCCTTGCCGCGTATGGCGGTGAGCCCTTTCATGATCGCCGCATGGGCGACGCAGTACCACAAGGAGAGACGTCATGGGTCTCGTCAATCTGACCATCACCCCCCGTTCCACCAAGGGCAAGAACCACAATCGCCGCACCCGCGCCGCCGGCCGCATCCCCGCCGTCGTTTACGGCAAGGACCGCGAGAGCGCCATGGTGGAAATCGAGGGCCATCCTTTTGAGGTGGCGTTGGGCCACCTGGCCGGGCGTACCGCCCTGTTCTCCCTGTCCGAGGGCGAGGCCAGCGAGGACGACAGCATCGCCCTGCTGCGCGAGATCCAGCGCAACCCCGTGACCGATGAGATCCTGCATGTGGACCTCATGGAAATCCCCCGGGGCGTGCCCGTGACCGTGCCGATTTCCATTCAGATCGAGGGCGAGTGCCAGATCGTCAAGAGCGGTGAAGCTTCTCTGGCCACGAGCATGGACCAGATCGAGATCAGCTGCCTGCCGCGCGAGATGCCGGAGTACCTGACCATCGATATCTCCGAGCTGGAGCTGAACGACAAGGTCTTCGTCAAGGATGTCACCACCCCGGTGGGTGAGATCGTTTCCGATCCCGAAGGTCTGGTCCTGAACATCAGGCCCCAGGTCATGGAGCTGGTAGAGGAAGAAGAGGACGAAGAGGGCGCCGCGGAAGGCGAAGAGGGTGCCGAGTCCTCCGAAGAGGGCGAGGAGAAGAGCGAAGACTAGTTCTCCGCCGCCTTTTGCCGAGTCTTTGGTTTTGTGTCGCGCCCCCGGAGTTTTACGGGGGCGCTTTTCATGACGTGGGGGTGCTTGTTGGCTGAACGCATGCGCAAGCTGATCGTGGGGTTGGGGAATCCCGGTCGGCGCTACCAGGACAATCGCCACAACATCGGCTTTCTGGTCGTGGATGAACTGTTGCGTCGTCGGGGGCTGAACCTGGGCGAGGACAGGCGGGAGTACCTGGCCACTGCCGAAGCCTTCGGCCCGCGGCAGCCGGTGCTGCTGAAACCGCTGACCTACATGAACCTGAGCGGGGAGGCGGTGGCGGCGTGGGCCGAACGGGCGGGCGAGCACGTCAGTGGGGCCGTCTGGCCGCCTCCCGTTGCGGAACCACCGGCGGGGGATCCGCTCCAGCCGGTGTCCGATCCCGATCCCGGCCCGGAGCCTTTCCGGCCCCTGGTCATCTGCGATGACCTGGCCCTGCCTTTGGGGGCGGTGCGGCTGCGCGGCAAGGGTAGCAGCGGCGGGCAGAACGGGGTGCAGAGCGTCATCGAGCATATCGGCGGGGAAATTTTTCCTCGTCTGCGCCTGGGGATCGCGCCGCCGGGTGAAACGGTGCCGCCGGCCCTTTGGCCCGACTACGTTCTGGCCGATTTCGCGCCCGAAGAGCACGCGATCGTGGCCGAGGTGGTGGGGCATGCCGCCGACGCGGTGGAGTTTTGGCTGGAGCAGGGGACCGAGGCCACCGGGAGCCGTTTCAACCGCAAGCGCTCTCCGGTAGAAGATTGAACGGGCTTTTTCTTGCCAAAGGGTGAGGTACGGGGTATATTGCCCACTCTTCCGCGCCAAGCGGAGCCAGGCACAGGTGTGTCCTGGAAGACATTCATAGTCATGTTGCCAAGCTTAATAGCTAGGTGCTCACATCCCTACCCGAGCTGACGCGAGGGGCGGCCGCCGCCACCGAAAGGGCGGAACCGGCAAGCCGGCGCGAATAGGGACTCGGGTCTTCTGTCCGGGGGGAGGTGTTACCGGTGAAGAAGTACGAACTCATCTTTATCCTGAGGGCGGACCAGCCTGAGGAGCAGATGGCCGCGCGCGTCGAGCGTGTGAAAGCCATTCTCGCCGATCACGAAGGCAAGGTCACTCAGGAGAACCATTGGGGTGTCCGGCGTCTCGCTTACGAGATCGAGTACGAGAACAAGGGGAATTACATGTTCCTCAAGTTCGAGTCCAAGGGCACGGCCGTGGCCGATCTGGACAGGTTCCTGCGTCTGGATGACCAGGTCCTGCGCCATCTCGTCGTTGTCGACGAGGAGTGGGAGGAGCGCAACCGCGTCTCCATGGCCAAGCGCCGCCAGAATCAGCCCGAGGCCCAGGAAGCCGGCGAATAGGGCTCGGCCCATAGGTTCACTGCAGCCGGCCGCCTGAGCCGGCTCAACGCGAGAAGGAGAATCCGATGGCGCGTAAAAACCTTCGGATCAAGAAGAAGAAGAAGAAGAGAAGGCACGGAAAACAAAAAGTCTGTTTCTTCACCAAGACCGGCATGGTGGCCATTGATTACAAGGACGAGGAACTGCTGCGGCGTTTCGTGACCGAGCGGGGCAAGATCGCTCCGCGGCGGAACACGGGCACCAGCCCCAAGTACCAGCGTCCCTTGGCCATCGCCATCAAGAGGGCCCGGCACATTGCGCTGCTGCCCTTCGTGAAGGAATACTACCGGTAGGCCTCGCGCCTGCCGTGTAGCCGGTGGATCGGATCGGGGAAATGGAGAGGGAGACAGGCGTGACCCGCACGACCCACTCCTTTGGGCTCGTGGTCGTGGCCGTCCTGGTGACGGTGATGATCGGGGCGATCATGCGCATGGCCCAGGCGGCCGCGGATGGGAGCCCGCTCTTCCCTGGATTGCCGGTTGCCATGGCCTTTCTGGTCCCCTTGGGATTGCCGGTGCTGTGGGGGTTGGCCTTTTTGAAAAGCCGACCCTTGCCGCCCACTGCCGGGATCGCGTTGAGCGGGTTGGTTGGTGTTTATACCCTTGTCCCGGGCGAGATCGGCGGGTACCTGGTTTCCTACGCGGTCCTGGGATCGCTGGCGGCCTGCGGACTCCTGAGCCGTTGGCGTCCCAGCCTGATCGTGGTGGTCATGTGCGGAGCGATGATCCCCATCGTTCTGGCCTCGACCGACATGGCGTTGCTGGATGAAATGTTTGCGGAGCAGAAAGAACTGGCCCTGCAGGCCCGGCGGGAAGTGCTCATGGCCGAGCAGGGAGCGGGGGGCCCGACGCCCACCCTGGCGGTGGAGCGGGAAGTCCTTGACGAGATGTTCAGGACCATGCGCCGGCTGATTCCGGGGGTGACGGCTTTGAGCCTCATCGGCCAGTCGGCCCTGAGCCTCTGGTTGATCACTCTGCTGGCCGGACGGATGAAGACGGAGACCTCCTGGGTGAGGTTGCCGCCCTTCGCCCGTTGGCGTTTCCCCTTCGCTCTTGTGTGGCTGCTGGCCTTGGGGGTGGGGTTGATGATCGCGTCGCGCCATCTGGCCGGCCCGGACGGTTGGCCCCCGGTGGGGATCAACCTGGTTCTGGTCATGCTGAGCCTGGCGGCGGTTCAGGGAGCGGCGGTGCAATGGCGCCTCAGCCCTCGGAGCATGCCGTGGCCGGTGCGGGTTGTACTTTTGTTCATGGCGGGTTTTCTTTTCCTGCCGTTGGTCTTCCTGGGCTTGGCGGATCAGTGGCTTGATTTTCGGAAGCTCGATACGGACGGTCCCGAGGACCGTGACGATAACGGTGGGGATGATGACGCCCCCGCCGACAAGCAAGGTGGTTGATGATGGAGTTGATCCTCATGGAACGCGTGGAGTATCTGGGCGAGATGGGTGACACCGTCACCGTGGCCCGGGGCTACGCCCGCAATTATCTGATTCCCAAGGGGCTGGCCGTGCTGGCCACCGAGGGGCACCGCAAGATGGTCGCCGAGCACATGAAGCTCGAGTCCAAGCGCAGCGACCTGCGCAAGGCCGGCGCCGAGGAACTGGCCGCCAAGCTGGGCGAACTGAGCTGCACGATCACCGCCCAGGCCGGCGATGATGACCAGCTGTACGGCTCGGTCACCGCCCGGGATATTGCCGAAGCGCTGAAGACCGATGACGTCGAGATCGATCACCACATGATCGTGCTCGAAGATGCCATCAAGCAGTTGGGTGTGTACACCGTGGCCATCAAGCTGCACTCCGAGGTGGAAGTGCCGGCCAAGGTCTGGGTCGTCAAGCCTTAAGGGCGACGAACCGATGACTGCCGCCGCCAACCGCCAGCCCGGTTCGGAAAGCCGGGGCATCTGCGTCATCATGGCCGGGGGCCGGGGAACACGTTTCTGGCCCCTGAGCCGCACGTCGCGGCCCAAGCAACTGCAGGCTCTGGCCACCGGTTCCAGTCTGTTGCGCGATACCTTTGAGCGCGTGGCACCCCTGGTGGGCGCCGAGCGTGTTCTGGTGATCACCAGCGGCACCTTGGGGGAACCCACCCGGCTGGAGTTGCCGGAGGTCCCCGCGCGGAACATCATCTGCGAACCCATGGGGCGCAACACGGCCCCCTGTGCCGTCCTGGGCCTAGGGGTGGCCGCGCGTCTGGATGCCACCGCCCCGGTGGCTTTGCTTCCCGCTGACCATTTCATCCCCGACGAGGACCGTTTCCGCGCCCAGTTGGCCGAGGCGTTTTCTCTGGCCGCCCGGCAGGAGACTGTGGTGACTCTGGGGATTCGGCCCACCCGCCCGGAAACGGGTTACGGTTATATCCAGACCGGTGAAGCCGCCGCCGGCGGATCTGTTTTCCCTGGTGAGGCTTTCGTGGAGAAGCCCAACCGGACCGTTGCCGAGGGGTATGTCCGCAGCGACCGCCATTTCTGGAACAGCGGCATGTTCGTCTGGAATCCCGACCATTTCGCGGCCATGGCGGCCAGGCATTTGCCTGGGGTTTGCCGCCTGATGCGGGCTCCCATCGCCAGTTTCGGGACCCCGGATTTCCCCGGGGCGTTGACCGCCGCCTACGCGGATTGTCCCGCCGAGAGCGTGGATGTGGCGGTCATGGAGAAGCTGCCGGGGTTTTCGGTGCTGGAGGCCGACTTCCGCTGGTCGGATCTGGGTAGCTGGGATGCCTGGGGGGAACTGGCCGACACCCTGGAGGGGGCCAACCATGGGGTCGGCGATTTGCTGGCCGTGGCCAGCGAAGGTAATATCATCCGGGGCGGGTCGCGCCTGGTGGCCCTGCTGGGTGTGAACGATCTGATCGTCGTCGACACCCCCGATGCCCTGCTGGTGGCGGACAAGTCCCAGGCTCAGCGTATCAAGGACATCATCGCCCGACTGGAATCCGAAGGTCGTGCCGATCTGCTTTAGTCGCTTGATTCACCAAGGAGTTTCTCATGTTCATGCCGCGTCGACTGGTTGTTTGGCTGACCCTTCTGGGGCTGGTTCTTTGCGTGGTCGCCTGTGCCGAAAAATCCGAGGATCCGCTGGCGGATCAGCCTTTTTATGGGGATGGCAGCCACGACAACAGTGAGGTTGTGGCCCGGGTGAACGGCTACGAAATCACGGCCAAGGATCTGAATATCGCCTACGAGGAACTGGTGCCCCGCCTGAAGAAGCGCTACGAGGGCGAGGAAGGGCGCCAGCTGCTTCTCAAGAAAATGGTTGATGATCTGTTGTTGGCGCAGGCGGCGCTGGAGCAGAACCTGCAGGATGTTCCCGAGGTGGGGCGGACCATCATCAGCACCCGGCGTCTGGCGCTGGTGGAGGCTATGCGTAATCTGGCCATCCCCGAAGGCCGGCAGCCCACCGAGGCGGATATCGAGGCTTTCTATAAGGACAACCGCCAGCAGTTCATGCAACAGCCCACCATCCTGGCCCGCCATATCGAGTGCTTGACCCTGGAGAGGGCCCAGGAGGCCTACCAGCAGTTGAAGGACAACCACCAGAGCCACCAGTTCATGAAGGTGGCCGGCAACTATTCGGTGAACAAGCAGACCCTGCAGAACAATGCCGAGGTGGGGTGGTACAACCCCACGGGGGTCATCCCCATGGTGCCCAACAGCAAGATGTTCATCGCCAAGACGGTGGATCTGGACGAGGGCTTGCACGCGCCCATCCAGGTGGCGGATCGCTGGCATGTGGTCGAAATCCTCAAGAAGAAGCCGGGCCGTTTCATGACCTTCAACGAGGTCCGGTCCCAGGCTCTGAACGCCATGCTGCCTGCCTGGAACGACAACCTGGTCAAGGAGTTCTTGCTGCAGGCTCGCGAGGGAAAAACCGTGGAGTTGCTGGGAGAGTATGCCCCCGGTGGCGGCGTCAGCCCCGAGGCCCTGATGAAGAGAGCCGCCGTGTTGCCGGATCCGGACGCGCGCATCGACTACTACCGCCTCATCTACACGGATTTCCCGCAGAGTGATCGGGCCGATGATGCGCTGTTCATGTCGGCCATGGTGTGCATCGACACCTACGCGGATCGGCGCATGGCCCAGCGCTATCTGGACAAGCTGCTGGCGGAGTACCCCGACAGCGATCTGCGGGATGACGCTTCCTTTCTGCGGGAGAACCTGTACAATCCCGAGGGGATGGTCCCCCAGAATCTCCAGCAGCCGCAGAGCCCGTGATGGGGCCAAGGCGCCAAGGGAGTCGAATCATGCGCGTGGGTAGTGGGATCACGATCGTGGTGGTGCTGGGAGTGCTGACCGGCATGGCCCTGGCGGCCCCGGATCAGCAGGAGAGCCCGGCCGTGGCGCCGGCGGCGGAGGCGGTTGTCGAAATTGCCTTTGGCACGGATATTGATCGGGAAAAGCGGGAATTGGTGGGTGAAAGCGCCGCTTTTACCGCCGGGATCGAGAAAGTCTTCTGCCTGAGCCGCATCTTGGGGTTGGAGGCGCCCACCTCCGTGACCCACGTCTGGTACCGCGATGGCAAGACCATGGCCAGAGTTGATCTGAACGTGGGCTCCAGCAACTGGCGGACCTGGTCCAGCAAGCGGTTGCTGCCGGACTGGACGGGACGCTGGGAAGTGAAAATTCTTGATAGCGATGGCCGGGTCCTAGGCGGCGGGGACTTCGTGGTCAACGAGAAACAGGAGTAGCATGAAACGGCCGGGAGCCATGCGGAACAGGCATCTTTTTTGGGGGCTGCCGGCCGTTGTGCTGTTGGCCGGTCTGCTGGGAGCTTGCACCACCGCCGGCGGCGGTGCGGTGGGAGTGCAGAGCCAGGATGGGCTGGATGCCAAGCAGCGGGCCCAGGCGGAGCGCCTGTACGGCCAGTTGCAACGTGAGGCAAGCCTGCATCGGGACCGCAAGACCCTGGAGCTGGCGGGCAATCTCCTGGATTACTATCCCGCCTTCGAGCGCAACGATGAGGCCCTCAGCCTGGCCGTGGAGGCGGCCGACCGCCTGGGCGACAGGCCTCGGGCCCGAGCCTTCGGCGACGAGCTGCTGGCCACCCGGCCCACCAGCCCTCTGGTGGACAAGACGTTGCTGCGCCTGTCGGATCTGAGTCTGGCCGATGCCGACACCTTTGCCGCCGTCACCTATCTGATCCGCTACCACAACCGCGATCCCCGGCGCAGCACTCTGGGCGATGGCCACCCCCGCAGCGCCCCTCTGATCCAGCGCCTGAGCCCTGAAGAGCTGGAAATACTGGCCCGGCAGGAACAGGAACGTCCCCTGTGGAGCTACCTGAAGTTCATCCAGATCCGACAATACATGGATGCGGGCCGCTTCCCCGAGGCCGAGGTGGCTGCTGCCGAGGTCCGCGCCGCCGGCCTGCAGGATCAGTTCGCCGTGTCGGCCCTGGATCTGGTGTCCGGAAAGGGGCCGGCCGACGGGAATTTGCCTCATCGGCCCACCTTCGGGCGGGTCAACATGGAACAGGTGGGGGTTTTGTGCCCGTTGACAGGCCGTTACGCCATGCTGGGGAATGCCTTCTATGACGGCGCCCTGCTGGCCGTGGAGGCGGCCAACAAGGAACTGGGCCGGCAGTTCACCCCGTTGGTGGAAGACAGCGGGGGCGACCCCGTCCTGGCCGCTCTGGCCAGTCGGCGTCTGGCCAGCGAGGATGGCTGCGGCGCCCTCTTCGGCGCCATGATGAGCAACCCCACCGCCGCGGTGGCGCTGGTGGCGGATATTTACGGTGTGCCCTTGGTCAGCCCCACGGCCACCAACGACCGGATCTGGGAACTGGGGGACAGCGTCTTCCAGACCAACCAGACGGGCGTGCACGAGGTGCGCTTGCTGGCTCAGTTGGCCACCACGGTGATGCTGAAGCACCGTTTCGCCATCCTGCATGAGAACACGCCCGGCGGGCAGCGCCACGCCCAGGTATTCAAGGCGGAGGTGGAGAAATTCGGGGGTGAGGTCGTTTCCATCGAGACCTACAACCTGGCGGACACGGACTTCCGCAAGGCCATTCTGGCCATGAAAGAGGAGCGGCCTGAAGTCATCTTCACACCCGCCACCGTGGATCAGATGATCCTGCTGGCACCGCAGCTGGATTTCTACAAGGCCGGGGCCCTGGTCATGGGGCTGAGCCACTGGAACAGCGAGCGCCTTTTCGACCGCACGGGCGCGGTGCTGGAAAGGGCCATCTTCCCCAACGATCTGGCCCTTTTTCCGACGCTCTGGACCGGTGA
>PDWI01010760.1_pt1 | contig 10175 bp, 7 predicted proteins | sample 1430891 | NCBI WGS metagenome assembly PDWI01 (sample SAMN01162508, study PRJNA174530) | Oral metagenome, whole genome shotgun sequencing project. | biome: Marine environment; feature: Marine mammal; material: Swab sample of the gingival sulcus; isolation source: swab sample of gingival sulcus... | reverse complement strand
GTTAGGACGCAACTAAATCTTAAAACTTTTTTATCTAAAAGAATAGCCGCACTATTATTCATCAATAATTCAAATAGAGTACATGTTTTTGTTGTAAATATGTGTATGGGATTGCTAATGTTTGCTATATATATATATATATATAGTCTATGATCGTAGTTATCAATGGATAATAACTTGAATGTTGGGAACTTTTTATAATGTCGGCTAATTAGCCATATGAAAGAAGTGAGAGAACACCACCCCTTATCGTTGTTTGTGTTAACATTGCAACAAAAATGTCTAAAAGACCTCTCTGTTGTTAGAGAAATATCTTTAAGTAAAAACTCAAAGAATAGAGTAAGCATTTCGCTAAAACCTCCTGTGTTTTATTATATACTATCTTTATTTAATTAAAGAGTGCTTCACTTACCCTTTCTATGCTACATTTTTTTGTTGATGTAACATGAAAACGCAAAACACACAAATCTAATATAATAATAGATGTTTTATATGTCAAGTGTTTTTAAAAAAAATACTAAATTTTATACTGATGTAAAAAGAAGAGTTTCCCTAAAATCCCCCCAAAAAAAAAGCCTCCAAAAGGGAGGCTTTATTTTTTATCAATAGACTTTCTCAACTAAAAGATAACCCCATTGATCATAATAACTGCAACTAGTGCTAAAATAGCATAAAGTTCAGGGAACACAGCGAGAATCAAAGTCTTACTGAATAAATCATGTCCTTGTCCCATTCCGTTTACACCATTAGCAGCAATACCACCTTGCTTAAGAGCTGAAAAAAGACCACCAAATCCAAGTGCCAAACCGGCACCAAAAACGCCAATACCTTGTACCATTGTTAAAGCTTTTCCTGCTGCTAAAATTTCTCCAATTTTTGCATTAGTTAAGAAAAAACCAAGAAAACCATAGATACCTTGAGTTCCTGCCAGACCACTAAGTACCATTCCTGTACCAAAAATTTCAGGTTTCTTTTTTAATGCTCCAAGAGTTGCGTTTCCCGGGATAGAAACTCCGTAAGCACTTCCAATTCCTGCTAATCCAACCATTAATGCAAGGCCGATATAGGCCATTAAATTTGACAACATTTAGTCCTCCTATAATATTTTGTTATTTTGTTTTTATTGTTTTTTTAAAAGGTTGATATTCAATTCCGCCACCGGTCCAACCGGCATTCTTATAAAATTCAACAAAAGTTAATCTCATCGGATGCACGAAAGAACCAAGAGCAGAAAGTAATAAATTTCCGGTATGAGCTACAATTAAGAAGATAGCAAATAATAAGTAATTTAAACCCGGAACAGGGATTGCTTCTAAAATTAATTCCTGTCCTAATTGATTGATTACTAAACCAAGAATTCCACTTGCCAGTCCTAAAGCATAAAGCCTAAGATAAGAAAGTCCATCTCCTAAGAATCCCGTAATTCCGTAAAATTCCCAAAGTCCAAGACCAAGTCTCTTAGGTAAACTCAAATTTGGATTATTAAAGAATAATAATAGTCCAAGACCTGCAAAAAATACATATTTGGCATTATTTTCAATAAATCCTAAATTCATAGAGGCAACCTCACTAGCTGAAAATCCTCCAAAATTGGTGAGTAAGAAACTAGCTCCCATAGCAACTAAAGCAATTAAGATTAAAATCCAACCATAAACAGAAACTGCATAGATATGACCTCTTTGTTTGATTTCGTTAAATGCTTTAACTACTAAACCAAATAGAATTTGAACAATTCCGAGAATAATGGCTAGAAAGTAGAAATTATCACCGGTTAAAACCGGATTTTCGAGCTGAACCCCAAAAACAATTCCCCCTAAAAATCCTACTACCACAGTAGAAAATCCTAGGAATTGAATTAGAGTCATTGCAGGTTTAAAATCCTTCGCAACTTTAAATTTAGCAATTGTAGCAATGATTAACATTACTAGTCCATAGCCTGCATCTCCTAAGCATAATCCAAAGAAAAGCATGAAGAAAGGTGCAAACATAGGTGTTAAATCAAGTTCCTTATAATCAGGAAGGGCATATAATTTTGCTATCGGTTCAAAAATGGAACTAAACTTATTATTCTTTAAAAGAATTGGAGTATTATCTTCCTCTGTTGGATCTGATTCAAAATAAGCAACTCCACTTTCTTCAGCAAAATTAATAACATTTTTAGCTTCTTGCTCAGGAACCCAGCCTTCCATTATTAACAGTTTATCCTCGACTTCTCTAACAGTATTATGTTTCACCGTTTCAAGATTAATTAGATCTTGAATTCTCTGAATTTCATCTGTAAGAACTTTGGTAAAATTAGAAGAGTTCTCTTTAAAATAAGTAATAATCTCTGCTGATTCTTTTGCTAAAGTACTAAGCTCTTGCTCTAATTCAGAGATTGATTTTTCAGGAGCTTCAAATTCTTCAAGTTCCAGCTCAACCAGCTCATCTTTTTTAGCAAAAATAATGAAATAGATATTGGAGCCAACTTGATTTATTTTTTCAAGACTGAAATTTTCAAGCCACTCTTCTTTAAAACTAGACTCAGGGCAGCTGAAGAGATAAGCCCTATAGCCCGCTTCTTCTAATTTGCTAAAACTTTTCTTAGAAAATTCACCCCAAGGTAGTAACGATGCAATTATTTTTTGAGAGAGAGCCTTTTGCTGATTTTTTACTTCTAATAATTTGATTTTTTCTCTAATATCAGCAGTAATCTGCTCAGCATCTTGGCTTATTGCTTGAGGCTCTTTACTATCCTTATCCTTATAGGAATTAAGAAATCTAACAATTTCATTAAAATCTTCTAATTTCTTAAAAAGATTTTCGACTTGCTTATTTTTTTCATTAGTAAAAAGGCTAACATGAACCAAACCAAGCTCTCTTAGCTTTAAGGTAAAGTCATCATACTCTTTATGATAAATCAAAAATGAGTATTTCTTCATCGGAACTATCATGCATTAGCCTCCTCTTCCTGACGCTTTTTAACAATTTTTTGAGATGATTTAGCCAAATTTTCTTCATCTTCAATAAATCTCTTAATTTTCATAACAGCTTCGTTATAACCCGGAATTTGAACTTTCTCGTAAAGATTAACTTTTTGAGTAGTTTTTCTTCTAGCATAATCTAAAAGATTCATTTTGGCAAAGAAGAACTCTCGTTCAATAGCAATTCTGACCAAATCTTCCACAATTTTAACTCCATCAAGCACCCAAATAGGGTTATTGAAGAGATTGAATTTTTCAGTTTTGAAAATTACTTCGTCTAAAACAGGAGTTTTAACACCCGCAATTTTTTTGATCGAAAGTTTAACATCTTCAATTGCTATTAAATTTTTATCAAATTCATTCCAAAGAGCATCCATATTATTGTAGGTTTCTATTTGCGATTGGAAAGAATTATCAAGTTCTTTGGCTTTATCTTTCGCTTTCTTAACTTCAACTCGTAGAGCAGCTTCTTTATTTTTGAGAGTAGGCAGAGCCCTTTCTCTAACTTTGAGCTGTTTTTGCACTTGTTGAAGTGAAGTTTTATTATATTGAAATTTTATTGCCATAATAAAATATCCTATTTTATCATTTTTTTATTGAGATATTATTTTTTCTGTTCTTTCCAGTACTTATCTACAAATTCTTGTTTGATACCCACTTCATCTTTAGAGAAATATTTACTAAATAAATCCCAGCCACGATCAAGCATCTCATCAACTTCAATATTAACATCTCTAGCGAGTAGCTTATCAGAATATTCTTTGGCATATTTTAAAGCTCTTTCGTCATAATCGGTTAAATCAAAACCATTTTCTAGTTTTGTTTTAGCATTAGCAGCATCAGCATAAAGTCTAACAGCTGCATTCATCACTTGAGGGTGATCTTTTCTAGTTTGCTTACCAATTACTAACTGCTTTAATCTTGATAAAGATCTGAAAGGGTCAACAATAACCTTACCAATATCAGTATCCCTTCTTAAGAATAACTGACCCTCTGTAATATAACCTGTGTTATCCGGAATTGCGTGAGTAATATCTCCACCGGAAAGAGTGGTTACAGCTATAATAGTTATTGAACCACCATCAGGGAATTGAACAGCTTTTTCGTAAATCTTAGCAAGATCACTATATAGAGATCCTGGCATACTATCCTTTGATGGGATTTGATCCATACGGTTAGAAACAATACTTAAAGCATCGGCATAAAGAGTTACATCTGTTAAGAGAACCAATACTTTTTCTTTTTTATCGTGAGCAAAGTATTCTGCTGCAGTTAATGCCATATCCGGAACAAGTAGCCTTTCTACAGGAGGATCATCAGTAGTATTTACAAAACTAATAATTCTATCTAAAGCACCGGCATTATCAAAAACATGCTTGTAGAATAGATAATCGTCATTAGAAAGTCCCATTCCTCCCAGAATAATCTTATCAGCTTTAGCTCTTAGAGCAACATCTGCCATTACTTGGTTATAAGGTTGATCAGGATCTGCAAAGAAAGGAATTTTTTGACCGGTTACCAAAGTGTTATTAAGGTCAATCCCTGCAATACCTGTTGGGATTAATTCACTTGGCTGCATTCTTCTTACAGGATTTACACTTGGCCCCCCGATTTCTCTTTCGATACCTTCAACTTCCGGACCTCCATCAATAGGATTTCCATAAGCATTAAAATATCTACCGGCTAGATTATCGCTAACTTTTAGAGTTGGAGCTTTACCTGTGAAAACTACTTCGGCATTAGTAGGAATACCTTCTGTTCCTGAAAAAACCTGAAGAGTTACTTCATCACCAAGTATTTTTACAACCTGAGCCATTCTGCCATTTACGAGAGCCATTTCTTCGTATTTTACCCCCTCAGCTTTTAAGGAACAAGTTGCTTTAGTAATTTGAGTTATTTTTGTGTATATTTTTTGAAAAGCTTTAGTTTCCATTACTTACGCCTTTCTTTCTTCAATTATAGTGATTGCTTCTTTATAAAACTTATGATAATCATCTGAATTGTATTCAGAATAATTCATCTGTTTAAGAACATTGATTAGTTTTTTGAAATAAGGGTTTATTTCTTCAAAAGTTTCAAAATTGAAATCAGTATCATGAATATCCATGGCAACATTCATCATATATTTCTGTCTTTCAATTGGAGTTGAACAGTCTATTTTGTCAAAAGCGTCTTGCTGAAGGATAATGAAATCAATAACTTCACTCTTCCAGTATCTTAAGTGATAGTCAATCGGAACTCCATCATCTCCCAAGATATTAATCTGCTCATAGGCTTCCCTTCCTCTAAGAAGAGCATCTTTAGCTTTGATGATATTGCCCAGCCACTTAGGGTCAATATTTTCGGCTAAATAGTCCTGAACTTCCGGATATTCGAGATATTTAGAATAACTGTCGATTGGATCAACAGCAGGGTATCTTTTACTATCTGCTCTAGTTTGGTTAAGGGCATAGAAACATCTGGCTGCCTTTTTAGTTGATTCTGTTACCGGCTCTTTTAAGTTTCCACCCGCAGGAGATACAGTTCCAATAAAAGTTACAGATCCTGTTTGACCATTATTTAAATAAACAAATCCGGCTCTAGCATAGAAATTTGAAATTGTAGCTGAAATATCCATTGGGAAAGCATCAGGTCCCGGAAGTTCTTCCATTCTATTAGACATCTCTCTTAGAGCCTGTGCCCATCTAGAAGTAGAGTCTGCCAGGAGTAGTACTTTAAGCCCCATTGATCTGTAGTATTCGGCAATAGTCATACCGGTATAAACAGAAGCTTCCCTTGCCGCAACAGGCATATTGGAGGTATTACAAATAATTGTAGTTCTTTCCATCAGCTTTCTGCCGGTTCTAGGGTCATCAAGTTCAGGAAATTCTGTAAAAATTTCTACAACCTCGTTTGCCCTTTCTCCACAAGCTGTTACCACAATCAAATCAGCCTCTGCTTGCTTAGCTAGAGCATGTTGAAGTACAGTCTTTCCACAACCAAAAGGACCCGGAACAAAACCTGTTCCACCCTCAGCAATTGGATTTAAACTATCAATAATTCTAACACCTGTCTCCATTAGTTTGAAAGGACGAGGTTTTTCTTTATAAGCTTTGATCGGAACTTTTACCGGCCATTTTTGCTCCATGGTTACTTCAATGGTTTTACCATCTTTATCTTCAATAACGGCAATTGTATCCTTTACAGTATAAGCACCTTTTTCTTTTAAAGATTTTAAAGTGTATTCCCCTTTAAGCTTAAATGGGATCATGATTTTATGCGGAATCCAGTTTTCTTTAACTTCGCCAAGCCAGTCTCCGGCAGACACCATGTCTCCAACCTTCGCAAGAGGTTCAAAATCCCATTTCTTATCTTCATCAAGCGGATAAGTATATTGTCCTCTTTTTAAGAAAACGCCATCCATTTTATTTAAGTCATTTAGCAAACCATCATATTCCTTAGAAAGAATTCCGGGTCCTAAGGTAATCTCAAGCATATGTCCCATAAATTCAACATCTGCACCTTTATTTAGTCCTCTAGTACTTTCAAAGACTTGAACATAGGCAAGGTCTCCTTTAACTTTGATTACCTCAGACATTAACTGAGTATCATCAATTTTAATGAAACATATTTCGTTCTGAGCAACCGGTCCATCAACTTTTACAATAATTAAGTTTGCGATAATACCGTGAACTTTTCCTTTTGTTGCCATATTTTTTCCTTAATTTTTATCTAAATTTATTGTTTTAAAATCAGCAAATTTATTTAATTACATATTCTTTTGGAAATTCATAACTATTTGCTAATGCTGACAAAATATCTTTAAATTCTTCTTTTCCTCGAACAGGATCTAATTTAATCCATCTTTCTACCATCATTAAACCCAAGAGATAAGTAATTACCCTTTCAATATCGAAATAATGAAAGAAACTATTTACCTCCAGATAGTTCCAAAGGTATTTATCTAATTTCTTTTCTCTTTCCATTAAATTTGTGGTAGAACTGATGCTGATGATTTCGTCAATAAATTCGTATTCATCTCCAATTCCAAAATCTTTAGCATTGCTATTCTTAATAGCTTCTGCAACTTGATCTTCACCCATAATTTCATCAGTAAATGCAAGATTATATTTTTTAGCTTGAATAGCAATTAAAATATTTTTAATATCTTTTTTAAGCATCAAGTAATCTTTTAGATAGATGTTTTTTAGGGAGGAGATATACTCGTAATAAGATTTGGTTATTTTCTTTTCAAAATCCAGAAAATTTTTCTCTTCTGCTTCCAAAAATTCTTGGATAATTTCATAGAAGTAATTTTCGAGCTTTCTAGTTGTAAACTCACCCTCTCCCTTATATTCTCCAAGAGCCGTTTCAAAATCCTTTTGTTGATAATTACCCAAATTATTAAAATCTTTATTTCTATCAAATAAAATATTTAATAAATTTTGGTTATCATACTCCAAAAATAAAGCTTCAATTAGCTTATAATCAGATTTTGATAATTCTTCTTTTAGAATATCTCGAAGATCATTTGAAGTAAGAGAAAGTTTATTATCTTCAAATTGTACTTCCGGTAATCCTGAAATTAGATATTGATATTCTTTAGCCATTAATTCTCCTCAAATCGTTATCTGATAACGCTAAAACTGTTAAACATTTACAAATACTTCTTATTTTTCAAAAAGCATTTCTACTGTTTTTGGTCTTAGGTAGTATTTGAATAAGTTGATAAAATCATCTTCAGTAAAAGAGATAATATAACTGCCATCTTTTGGAGTAATTTTAAATCCGGATTTAATTTGAGGTAGGTCTTTAATTTCCAGACCTTTATCTAGAAGATTTTTTTGGTTTGATTTGAAATAATCTAAAAGATCTTGAGCATCTTTTTCGCCTAAAAGTAAATTGATATCTAAATTTTGATCTTTTTCAACCCAAGCAAGCATCAATTTTTCAATTAAAGTTTTAAAAAAGTTCTGATCTTTGACTAGACTGGATGTTTCGTTTTTAACAGATTTTGAAATAATCAATTCTGTTATACTTTGTTTAAGAGTAGTTTGCAGCTGATTTGAAGCAAGTTTTAATTCAGAAAGGATGTTTTTACTAGTTTCTGCAGCTTTTTTTTCAGCATCTTTCAGTATCTTTTCTTCTTCTTTCTTAGCTTCTTCCAAAATTTCTGCACTTTTTTGATTAGCGGCATCAATTATTTTCTTGGCTTCTTCATTAGCCTGACTGATGCCTTCGTTATAGATTTTTTTGGTAAGCTCTTCAATCTTATTATTTGATCCCATAAGATTAACCTTTCTTCCTTTGGATTTATTATAAAATTTTCATCTAAAAATTTCTTTAGTTTAAAGTTTCTAAAAGCATTTTTCTTTAAATTCTTTCCTAATTAGATCTTCAAATATTTCAAATTTACTTTACACGAGTGTGTGTTATGAGTCTGTATTATAATAACTAAAATGGCAATTGTCAATATAATAAATAAATAATATTGACTAGTTTTTAATTAGAAGAAGAAAAGCTTTTTTATTTATTTTTTTTGGTCATCCTCTGTTAAAAACAACAACATAAAAAAACTAATCCTTCGAAAACTTCTATACTCCGATACGAAGCGGCAAAGCAACTACTGAAGGTCATCCCAGAATTAAAATGTCGAGATTTGTAGTGGTGTTGGTTACTAAAAACAATGTTGGAATTTTGAAAGATGTGAAATGCTCCTCCTTTGGAGGAGTGGCAATCGAAGACTGACGAGGTGGTGGTCGCTACCACTCTAATGCAAAATTCAGAATGCAAAATGCAGAATTAAATGTCGAGATTTATAGTAGTGTTGGTTTGTTTTTACAACAATATTAAAAATCACGACAACAAATGTAGGGGCATCCCTTGTGGCTGCCCTATAAATAATATAATTTTCACATTATTATTCTTTTATACATGCGATAATGTTTTGAAATATGATGAATTATATAGACCTCTGTAATTATAATAATAATGGGCTGATGTGGGTACCCACAAGGGGCACCCCTACAATATATCGCAATAATCTATATTGCCGGTTTAAAAAAAATCTTTTAACAAATACAAAAACAATCCTAAAAAATAACAAATAAGGGTAAAGCCAAAGACTTTACCCTTATTAACACCATCCTATTAACGCTATCCTATTTTTGTGACTAAAAATTATTTAATTAAAATCATCTTTTTAGTAAGAGTTTTCTCCTCTGTCTCTAGTCTATAATAATAAACACCGGAATTTAGCTGAGTTGCATCAAATTCAACAGTTTTAAATCCTTGCTCCACTTTTCCATTAACCAATCTTGCAACTTCTTCTCCTTTGAGGTTATAAACGCTAAGTTTAAGATTACCTAAAGAAGAATTATAGAATTTAATCGTAGTCTTAGGATTAAATGGATTTGGATAGTTTTGATAAAGACTAGTCTCTCTTGGTAGATTCTCAGCGATACTATTAGTTACTGTCACTGTCCAAGCATGATCTACTTCAGCCTCTCCATCAGAGACAGTAACTTTGACCTCATAAGAACCAAGTGTAGCAAATGATTTAGAGAAGGAAGTATTAGTTGCTCCATTTTCTATTTGATTATCAATAAACCATTGATAGTTCAATTGATCATCATCTGGATCAGTTGCAGTAACAGAGAAATTAACAACTTCATTAATTTTTGTAGTTATTTCTTCTGTTTCAGGAGAATAAGCTGTTATTTCAGGAGCATTATTTGGAGCTTCTGCAACCACAATAGTGAATGACTGCTCCGCAGCTGCTCTTGATTTAACTTTAGCATGACCATCATCAACTTGTAAACTGATCTCAAAATTACCGCTAGCAATTGGAATACCTACAAGTCTAGCTGTTCCGTCTCCATTATCAGTTAAAGTTAGCCAAGACGGAAGTGTTGTAAGAGCTGTAATAGCTAGCGAATCATTGTCTTCATCTGTAGCTGTTATATCGTAAAGATAATTTTCACCCACAACTCCACTTTCGACAGGTGTAGAAGTAAAGACTGGTGCGTGATTACCTTCAGTCACCACAATAGTAAAATTCTGGATAGCAGCTGTTCTTGATTTAACCTTAGCATGACCATCATCCACTTGCAAACTGATCTCAAAATTACCACTAGCAATTGGAATACCTACAAGTCTAGCTGTACCATCTCCATTATCGGTTAAAGTTAACCAAGACGGAAGTGTTGTAAGAGCTGTAATAGTTAACGGATC
>PDWI01010758.1_pt1 | contig 10176 bp, 6 predicted proteins | sample 1430891 | NCBI WGS metagenome assembly PDWI01 (sample SAMN01162508, study PRJNA174530) | Oral metagenome, whole genome shotgun sequencing project. | biome: Marine environment; feature: Marine mammal; material: Swab sample of the gingival sulcus; isolation source: swab sample of gingival sulcus... | reverse complement strand
CCGTCCCTCTGAGAGCGCACCCATAAGGCCCAATTGCACGCCTAAGCTCCCCGTAATGTAGCGACCGAGGAAGTAGGCGCAGGCGATACCAAGGAGTACCACCAGTAGAGCGACTACAAGCAGAACGATGGTAAGCGCCTTCACTATCCGTTGCGCATCCTGCACTAGCGCAGCCTCGCTCGCCTCGAGGTGGTCCATGATGTTCTCACCCGACTTCGTAAACTCGGCGGCTGTTGCCCTCCACTGCTTACAGGCACCTATACTCGAGGCCAGCACCTCCTGGTAATTGGACTTCACCCCAGCCGTAACGCTCTCGGGCGGGAAATCAGTAGCCTCTAGCATGGCCAGCGCCTCGTCCAAATCCCCCGGATTACGGGTAGCATAAAAACCCCGAACCTTCAGGCGAACATCGAGTACTTCCAAGATACGATCCTCATAGCCGTCATCAACCATGCTCTGGATGAAAGACCGACCGAGCCCCTCTAGCTGCCCCAAATCCTTATTGACCGCCTGCAAATCCCCCATGTAGGTGTCAAAATAGCCCTTATAAACCTCGAAAAGCTCCTTCATCTCCTCCGCACGCTTCACGATGGCCGGATCCTCATACTGGGCTAGCGTGTCGGCGTTCTCCTTCATCCTGTACAGGTAGCCCAGCCCCTTCTCACGGAGCTTCTCCTTCTGGCTACGGCTGAAAACATTGAAATACAAACGTGCCGCAATAAAATCGGCCCTTACGTGATTCACCGTAACCAGAGCGGTATTATAGCGCAATGTCTGCCGACCATAGAAGGCGTACAGCACCCCGCTCAGAATGAATGCCAAGAGTAGAATCCCAAAGGACAAATATAATTTGGTACGCGTTCGTAGGTTAACAAGCTTCATAGCCACTACAGTTTAGAAAGGTACATTTGCCCCGGCGAATAGAAACATCCTCGCCGAAGGCAAAAGGTCTTCCAGGTAAACCTAGAAGACCCTACTACTTATCTTATACGTAGAAGCTATAAAAAAGTTACAACGGGGCTAAAAAACAACCATACAGCTACTCCACGGTGACCGACTTAGCGAGATTCCTCGGCCTATCCACATTCCGCCCCAGCAGGAGCGCCACATGGTAGGACAGCAGCTGCAAAGGCACTATGGCCAGCAAAGTTTCGGCCACGAAGGAGGCGTGCGGAATCTCAATGCAATAGTCGGCCATCTCCCGGATAAGCTCGTCTCCCTCTGTCACTATGGCAATCACCCTACCCTTCCGGGCTTTGACCTCCTGCACGTTGCTTACCACCTTCTCGTAGGATTTATCCTTACCTGCAACGATGATGACGGGCATATTCTCATCGATCAGCGCAATGGGCCCATGCTTCATCTCCGCTGCCGGGTAGCCCTCGGCGTGGATATAGGAAATCTCCTTGAGCTTGAGCGCCCCCTCTAGGGCGACGGGGAAAAAGTAGCCCCGGCCGAGGAAAAGGCTATTGCGCGCCTCGTACATGGACTCTGCGATATGCTTAACCTCCTCGTTCTTCTCCAGGATCTTACCGATTTTTGACGGCACGGACAGTATCTCATCCACCCCGTCCCTGAAGTCCTCTGGGCTAATCGTCCCACGCTGCTCCCCAAGCTTAAGGGCGAGCAGCGCCAGAACCGCCACCTGGGCGGTAAAGGCCTTGGTAGAGGCTACACCGATCTCCGGGCCAGCGTGAGTGTACACACCGGCAACCGTTTCGCGGGATATGCTCGAACCTACGACATTGCAGATTGCCAGCGGCAATGCCCCCTTGGACTTCGCCAGCTTGATGGCCGCCAGCGTGTCGGCAGTTTCACCGCTCTGGGTAATCGCCAGAACAATATCATCCGGATAGATAATGGGTTCGCGATACCGGAATTCCGACGCATACTCCACCTCTACGGGTATACGCGCCAGGTCCTCTATCAGGTACTCCCCGACAAGGCCTGCATGCCAGGATGTGCCGCAGGCTATGATGATGAGCCGACGAGCATTCACCAGGCGGGGCATCACGGAGTACAGCCCCCCGAGGGTTATTGCCCCCTTCTGGCCATCTATCCGCCCACGGAGGGTATCCTCTATCGAGCGGGGTTGCTCGAAAATCTCCTTGAGCATGTAGTGGTCATAGCTTCCAAGGGCAACATTCTCCACGTCCCAGTCGATGAGCTGCACCTCCGGCTTGAGCGTCTGGTTGAGCGTGTTCTTGAGCTGCAGACCCTCACGCTGCAGAACGGCCATATCCCCGTCGTTGAGCATGATCACGCTCTGGGTATACTCAGAGATCGGAGTGGCATCCGATGCAACAAAGTACTCGCCCTTTCCCACGCCAATGATCAGCGGCGAACCCAGACGGGCAATCACCAGCGTCTCAGCATTCTCCGGCGTATAGACGCATAGGGCGTAGGCGCCAACAACCTTCGTCAGGGCCAGGCGCACCGCCATCTCCAGCGGGATGTTACCACGGATGTAGATGTACTCGATGAGATTGGCCAAGACCTCCGTGTCGGTCTCCGTCTTGAAGCTATACCCACGGCGGGTGAGCTTCTCCTTCAGCTCCTTGTAGTTCTCTATGATGCCGTTATGCACCAGGATAACCTTCCCATTCATGGAGGTATGAGGGTGCGCATTCAGGTCGCTCGGCTCCCCGTGGGTCGCCCAACGCGTATGGCCTATGGCCAGCGTACCTTCATGCTGCTGCTGGCCGACAAAATCAACCAGCGAGGCAACATCCCCCTTGCACTTGTAGGTACGGGCCTGACCATCATCCAGCACGCTAACTCCGGCCGAATCGTAGCCCCGATATTCGAGCTTCCGCAGCCCCTCTATGACTACCGGATACGCCTCACGATAGCCTATATATCCTACTATTCCACACATACTATAGTTCTGTATAGCTTAGCCTGAGCCGCATGGGTTTGCTCGCCAGCGTATTCCCTAAAATCAACCTTTCGTACCCCCGATTCATTCCCCGGGGCATGATGTATATCTTCTTCTCCTTGGGCTTGTCGGCCAGCAGACTCTGGATGAAGAGCGTTATATTCAGGCTGTAGTATCCCTTCGTACGGTCTATACGCCCATTGAACAGGTTGTTGCTAGGCTGCAAATCGGGCAGGAGGACAAAGTCCGCATCAGCCCGGAGGCGAGCCTCAAGGCGAGACACCAGCGTATCGGAGTAGGTGCCGCTATAGGAAGCATCCAGCGGAATCTGCAGCTCAGCCCGGCTAATGGCTATGGGCATCTTCTGCTCCCATACTTGCGCAAAGCCGGAGAAATCAACCACACCTACAGCCTGGCCAGCTACAGAGGTGTAGAAGAGCGGCTGCGAATGCTGCGCATCGGAAGGCAGGGCCGCCGCCTCCGCCGCTTTTGCCCCCTGCGCATCCGTCTGTAGAAAGCAAGCCCGCTGCACGAACTCCTGCATCAGCGGAGCGAGAAGAACGCTCTTTGGGCTAAGCTGGCCATCCTCACCCCTATGCTCCCACTCCAGCAGTATACCATTGCGCTCTTCGCCAAGATTCAGCTCGTACATCGCCCCATTCCCCCCATCGCTGATGATCGCCTCCATGCGCACCCCCTTGAAAAGCTCCACCCACTTTTTTGCGCTCGCAAACTCATCCCGGTTGTTGAGCACCAGGGCCGTCCAGTCGAAGAGGGCCGGGTCTAGCTCTATGGCAAAGCTGTTCTTCTCCTCCGAGGGTGTCAGCTCCGTCTCCAGCAGGACGCGCCCACCCGGGTAGTCCTTTAGCAAGGGCTTACCCTCCAGCCGGCGGTCGAGCAGCTTGAGCGAGAGCTGGAGCTTACCGTCCTGGTAGGCCTTCGGGGCATTGAACACGAACGTAGCCTTCACCTGCTCCCCCTCGGCTATCTCCGGTGCTACGGGGATGAGGGGATAGAGCTCCGTTAGCACTACTGCAGTAGTCTGGCCAAAATCCGCATCCTTAATCTGGCCAATCGGCGCAACGCCGAATTGGTAGATCGGCTCGGGGGCAACCATCTCGGTAGAAGTGGCCATCCCCTCCTCCACATTCACTACCGTTAGCTGCAAACGCTCCTCCTTGGGAATGAAGGAATCGCCGAACTCGTCGCGCTCCTTTTTGCAGGCCTGCAGAGAGGCCAGCGATGCAAAGGCTAGAGCTACTAGCCAGAGGCCGCTAATCCTCCTTACCATAGATCTCTTGGTATACCTCATCGATATTCTCTAGGTCAAGCAGTTCGTACACCTTCTTACCCTTCTCGCTCGCATAGCTCAGGAGCTCATCGCAGGCAAGGTTATCGCTCTTGGCCACCGCATCGGAATAGTCTATGGCCATACGGTTGAGAGCCGCATGGTTAGCATCAGACAGCGCCTCCTTGACGCTATCCGGTAGCTTGAGCGACTGCAACGCCTCCTCTATCTGCTCACCAAACGGAGCCTTCAGGTTGTCTTCATACAGGCTAGTCAGAATCTTCACCTTCGAGAAGAACGAATCGTTGGCGTAGGCCGTACGAACCAGCATCGGGAGCATCGAGGTAAACCAGCCGCTGCAATGGATGATATCCGGCATCCAGCGCAGCTTCTTCACCGTCTCGAGTACCCCCTTGGCGAAGAAAAGCGCACGCTGATCATTATCCACGTACGGCTTTCCATCCTCATCGTGCAGGATTCCCCGCCGCAGGAAGTAGTCCTCGTTATCTATGAAGTAGATCTGGAGGCGAAGCGCCTGAATGGATGCGACCTTGATAATCAGGGGATGATCCGCCCCGGCTATCACGAGGTTGAGCCCAGAGAGGCGGATGACCTCATGGAGCTGGTTTCGCCGCTCGTTGATCACCCCGAACTTCGGCATGAACGTCCGGACCTCAGCCCCCTTCTCCTGCGCCGTCTGCGGCAGTTGGAGTCCGAATTTCGAAAGCTGCGTGCCGGAAACATATGGCTCGACTTCCTGATTTACGAAGAGTACTTTTAGCTTTTTCATTCAATCGCTGCGCTTAAAAATGCACGCCCAGCCCCAGAATTAGGGAGGGCTAGCTGGCCACAAAGGTAGCAAATTCTAGTAACTAATATGGAAACGGATTATGCGCAATGCGGTTCACCACCGGAGCAACCTGCCCGCCCCTTTTACATTGCTACCCCCCCAATTCTGCTTATTTGCGGCGCGGCGTCTGGCGGGCGGGCGGGAGGTGCGCTAGCGCTGTTGAGCGTAGCGAAAAAACCGACTGCCGCTACGGGCTACCCACTCGATATAAATGCCCCTAGCCGGCCCAATGCGTCGCAAGCAGCCCGTAGGCATAGCGGCTCGCCGCATGCCCCGAGTAGCGCATTGCGATAAGCTGAAGGGTCATTTCCACCCCAAAATCCCAAAGCAAAAGGGTAGCCGTACGCTCATGTACGGCTACCCCACTACTTATGCTACTGAGCAGCCCCCCTTAGGAGAGCCCCATCATTACGGCAACTACCACGAAGATAATGGCCAGCGCAAAGAGCACCCCCTGGAACTTTATCATGAACTTAGCCCAGGTGCCCCACTCCATGCGAGCCACACCGATGGCCGCCATCAGGATACCCGACGTCGGCACGAAGATGTTGGTCAGGCCATCCCCCAGCTGGAAGGCCAGAACAGCAACCTGGCGGGTTACCCCGGCGAGATCTGCCAGCGGCGCCATCAGCGGCATGGTAAGGGCCGCCTGCCCCGAACCAGAGGTTACAAAGAAGTTGAACACCGCCTGGAAGAGGAACATTATCGTAGCCGAAACCACGGGCGCAAAGCCCTGAATGCTGCTGGCCGCACCATTCAGTATCGTATTCAGCACCGATCCCTGCGTCGGGTCAGTTCCCCCCAACACGTACACTATACCCTGTGCCATACCCACTATCATTGCCGGCGCAAGCAGATCGGCAGCCCCCTGCTTGAACGACCCAGCGATATCATTCACCTTCATGCCGTTGAGCTTGAAGATAACACCGATGACCCCGGCTACAAGCCCCATTACGAAGAACTGGCTCGCAATCTCCGGGATGTAGTAGCCCTTCTCTACTACCCCCCAGATGACCCATACTATCGTCAGCAGGAGCGTCAGGATAATCAGCCGCTCGCCCCACCCAAACTTCTTCTCATCACCCTCGCTGTGGGCCAGATCCTTCCGGAAGTACTCATCCGTCTTGTAGGCCAACGACTTCTCCGGGTTCTTCTTTACCCTCGCCGCATACCACAGGATGTAGGCGATGGACACCACATTGAAGACCAACCACATTACAATCCGGAAGTTGGCCGCAGAAAGCACAGGAATACCCGCTATACCCTGGGCAATCGCCACGGAGAAGGGGTTCATCCATGAGGTGGCGAAACCCACCTGCGTTGCGCCAAAAGTAATCATAATCCCCACGATGGAGTCGTAGCCCATCGCTATCACCATCGGGATAACCATCATCACGAAGGGGATAGACTCCTCTCCCATGCCGAAGATCGCCCCACCCGAAGAGAAGAGCAGGAAGAGCACGGGAATCAGCAGTATCTCCTTGCCCGCCATCCGCTTTATCAGGCGGAAGATCCCCGCCTCTATCGCCCCCGTATGCATGAGCACACCGAAAGCACCACCTATCACCAGGATGAAGGCCACTACACCTACTGCTGACCCCCACTTATCGCCGGTTACCAGCCCCTCAAACATGTAGTTGAAAAAGCCGGGCCGCCCATCGCCATCCGCCTCGAAGAGCTGCGCACCGACCCTCTGCGGCTTACCCTCCTCGTCCACCACGTACTCAAAGGTGCCATCCTTGATGACCGTACGGCTCTTCTCCGTGCCATTCACCTCGTAGGTAATCTTCTCCGTCTCAAAATGCCCCTTCGGGAGCAGGTAGGTGAGCAGGGCCGCTACAGCCACCACGAAAAAGATGATGACAAAAGTGTCAGGCATCTGAATACCAGTTTTCTTCACAATACTAATCCTCCATTTTTAGTTTACCTAATCTGTCCTGCTGGACCATTTCTGTTCTCACCAATCGTCCCCGTAACAACCCTGACACGGGGACAAAAAAAAGACCGCTTGCCCCAAAAGAAAGAGGCTTGCGGTCTTGCATCAAAAGCATTCACTTGAATAATCATCACTGCGCGAAGAAGAAGGCATTTAATTCGTAAATGTCGTCAGGCGTAAAGCTACTATCGCCGACGAAGAAGTCGTCGACCGCCTTGATCACCTCATCGTAGGAGATGTACCCATCCCCATCCATATCCACAATGAGGAACTTCTCGGGTATCTGCTTACTCTCAAAGGTGTAGACCTTCGACCACTCCTTCGACATGGATGTATACTGCCTAACCCTATCCCGCGCCAAGGGCTGGATATCCTGCGGCAGCGTCAGGTCAGCCTCAGTCATAGAAACCCCATCGCCGTCCACCGGCTTGCCCTCGGGCGTATTCAGCTGTTTATCCAGGTAGTCCGGCACACCGTCCCTATCCGTATCCTTGGCGCAACCAACCGAATCAACGGCTATCCCCTCAGGCGTATCCGGACACTGGTCAAGATGGTCTAGCACGCCATCGTGATCCTGGTCGGCCAGGAATACCTCGTAGTCAAAGTCCTGAATATCGGCAAACTCCTGGTCCATGATGTAGGCCTCCTTCTGCGAGAAGAGGTCCAGGTGCAGCGCAAGCCCAGTATACATGAACATATCAATCGGGAGCTTATCCTCCATCCCGTAGTGCTCGGCCACATCCTTGTTGTAGCCATCCAGAAGGTCCGTAATCGTAACATGCAGGGAGGTGAACAGCCGCACATACACCCGCTCCGAGAGGTACATATCCACCCCTAGCTCGAAGGGGAACACCGCGGTAACAGGCGGGAAGGGGCTAATCCCGTAGAGATTCGTATTCTTCAGGTCCGTCTCATAGTCCCCATCGCGACTCACCAGCAACCCCTTCCGATCCGCAGGGGCTAGGGGATCGTCCGCTGCATAGAGATGAATCGTACCGTCCTCCCAGTAGCGGTAGAACTCATTATCATCATTCTTATAGTCACCCTTGGGCGTGAAAATCATCAGCCCGCCCCCGAAGGACATATACGGGCGAACCGTCTTCCGCTTACCTATCAAATGCCAGAAATTGTACTCCCAGCTAAAACCTATCTCGTAGAACTGCGTCTTGAACGCCGTACTCGGATACCATATCTCATCATTCACCGTAACCGGCTCCTCCCAGCTATTCATCACGTAGGACTTCTCCCAGTCCTGCCCCTCCAGCTGGCCGAACATGATGGTTACATTCATCCGCATCTGGCGGGCCGAACCTATCAGCGTACCCACGCTCACGGTCGCCCCCAGATTGCCACGCATACCGTTGTCCGCACGGAACTTGATGTCGCCGAAGAAGTTAATCATCCCGGCGCTGATCCCAATCTCCGGGCGCTTCACAGGGTCTACCACCTCAACCTCCTTCTCGAGCATCTTGGCGTAGAACTCCTCCACATCCTGCGCCATGCCCACCGGCGAGATACCCACCAGCAGGAGCAGTGCGAGGCAGAAGCCGAGCGCCGAGCGTACAGAGGAGAATCTAATCATGGGCTAGCGATACCACTTCTGGCTGGTTATCATGAGCGCTTCCTGCACCGTTATGCGCCGCCCGTTGTTGTAGGCCGCAACGAAGGCATCGTTTATCGGCGTGGTGTTCCAGATCTTCACCCGGTAATCCCTCGCCTGATGGTATACCCGGAACATACCCACCGAGTACTTATACCACCCATTTATCCACTCCGTGCGAACATCCGCATTGAGCGACAGGCGCTTGAAGTAGCGGTTAACATTAATCGGCCTATGCCCCGCCGCCACCTGAACCCGGTAGTATATACCCTCCTCAGGGGCCAGCATATACTGCGACATGGAGGGGCTTGGCCCATACTTACTCGGCCGTTGCCGTCCGCTAGGCCGACGGGCTGGCCTACGTGCCGCCCCCGAACCGGATTGCCCCGACTGGCTCGCGGGGTCTAGCCCACGACGACGGCTAGGCTTACGCCCACGCTTGCGCCCAGCGCTGGGCTTCCCACGACGCCCGCTACCAACACCTTCACCCTCCTCCATAGCGGATGCACCGCTACCCTGCGAGAAGAACTTCTCAAGATCACCGGGCGAACTCACCGTCGCCCCGCGTTGCACGATGTTGATCACACGCGTGGCATCGTTCTCTACAAACGAGAACTTACCCACCAACGTTGGCTCCTTCGACTTGGAGCTCTGGGGAATAAGACGGTACGAAACGGAGAAGCGTTGCTGCGTCGGTAGGCTCATCCAGATGAACTTCACCATCCCTTCCTCTATCGAGAAAATCGCCTCCCGCGTCTCCACCGGCTCGGCCGTATAGCCCGCCGGCAGCTTCTCCTCTATCTTCGCAAACTTCAGCGCCTCGCCACGGTTAACCAGGATACGGACTATGAGATCCTCCCCATCGCCCACCTTGATGGGGCGCTCCCGCACGCAACGCACCCGCGACTGCGCTATGGACACATCGCGCTGGGCGGGTATGGACTTCTGGAACTCATCCAGGTCCAGCTGCTCCTCGGCCGGCACCTCCGGCGAAGGCACTATCACTATCTTCTGCGGCTCCAGTACGGCCACCTTACGCTCATTCTGAGAAATGTAGGACAGCTCACCACCCAGCTCAAACTCCCCACGTAGGCGCTTATCCACATGCACCTTATACACCAGGTCCAAATCGGAAACCGCGGGCATACGCATCCAGACGAAGCGCGCCCGCTTATCAGCATAGCGAAAATCGGCATTGCGCCCCTCCCCCTCCACCGCCTTCAGCCCACGGGGCAGCGATGCCTGAAAGCGCGCAAAGCCCTCCAGCTCATCATCCTTCTCCACATGCACGCTGACATCAAAATCCGAACCGGCGGTAACCTCCTGGGCTACCGTCATGGCCAGCTGAACAGCATCGCCAGAGAGTAGGCTGACAACCAGCACCACTAGGGAGTAAAAACCAAGTGCAAAGCCTTTAAACATACATTCTCATCTGGGCGCAGCGCAAAGACCCGCCACGCCATCTTAGTCGCTACTAGGGGGCAAAGGTACTAATTCCATCGCAAAATCATATAGACCAAGACGCCACGAGGGCATTTTTCACCCTAGCTGTAGGAGAAGGAGCTACCCCCCAGAAACTCACGTAGAATGGAAGTCGGCGGGATTTCCTCGGGCACCACCGTCT